>ENA-OUXD01000135-OUXD01000135.1-marine-metagenome-genome-assembly--contig:-NODE-135-length-9136-cov-3.326526_pt1 | contig 9136 bp, 5 predicted proteins | sample MGYA00248448_ERZ584579 | MGnify/ENA primary metagenome ERZ584579 (study PRJEB26545, sample SAMN05421970) | marine metagenome | isolation source: Line P, North Pacific Ocean | place: Canada:British Columbia... | reverse complement strand
TACTTTTAGCGGAACCAGAGCTACCGACGATCGCCATCATTTCACCTTCGCCGACGCTGAAACTGACATTGTGCAGCACATCGGTTTGCACACTGCCTTCCTGATAGCGTTTGCACAGGTTGTCGCATTGCAACAGGATCTTATTCATAACGTAAAGCCTCAGCGGGTTGAGTGGCGGCAGCGCGCCATGAAGGGTAAAGCGTAGACAGCAGCGCGATAGCCATCGCCACCAGCGCAATAACAATGACCTGTAAAGGTTCGATAGCCACCGGCAGCGCCGCGCCATCAAGCAGGACGCCGATTATCGGCATCAGATTATTTAACTGGCTGGCAAGCAGGGCGCCAAGCGCCGCTCCGAGGATCGCACCGATAATCCCGGCGCTGGCCCCTTGCACCATAAAGACCATCATGATTTGTCGCGGAGTTAAGCCTTGCGTTTGCAGGATCGCTACTTCGCCCTGCTTCTCCATTACCATCAGCCCTAGTGAGGTAATAATGTTAAACGCCGCAACGGCGACAATCAGGCTCAGCAGTAAACCCATCATATTTTTTTCCATGCGTACGGCCTGGAACAACTCGCCTTTACGATCACGCCAGTCCTGCCATTTGCTGCCTTCAGGCAGTTTTTGCAGACTTAATGAGTCGGCTTTCAGCGGCTCATCCAGCCACAAACGCCAGCCGGTAATATTGCCTGCCGGATAACGCATCAGACGCGAGGCATCCTCAATATTCACCAGCATTTCATAGCCATCGACTTCACTGTTGGCGGCGAAAGTGCCAATCACATTGAACAGGCGCTGGCTTGGAATACGCCCCATCGGCGTGAACTGGCTGGCAGATGGTACCATCACGCGGATTTGATCACCGCGATTAACGCCTAGCTGTGAGGCAAGTTGTTCGCCGAGGATGACATTATATTTCCCCGGCTCGAGGTCAGTTTGTTTCACATTGACCAGATACGGTGTAAGTGGATCTTTTTGCGCCGGGTCGATACCGAGCATCACCCCGACCGCCACGCTGCGCGCGCTTTGCAGTACCACATCACCGGTAGTAATAGGTGCGACGCGATTAACGCCGTCCAGTTTGACTGCCGTTTCTGGGAGTTGCTGCGGGTTAAGAGAGCCATGCTCAGAAGAGAGAATTGCCTGTGGCATCAGGCCAAGGATGTTGTTTTGCAGCTCGCGCTCAAAGCCGTTCATCACTGACAATACTGTGACCAGCGCCATCACCCCGAGGGTAATGCCGATGGTAGAAAGCCAGGAGACGAAACGACCGAAGCGATCCGCTGCACGCCCACGCATGTAACGCAGGCCAATAAATAGAGCGACAGGTTGGTACATGAAATCCGTCTGGTTGCTGTAGCAAAGACACGAGTATATAAGCGAAAGCAAGATGGGTAAACGTCTGAACTGTAAGTGATCGTCAGGGCTAATCTGAAAAGCCCCCGTAAATCAATCGGCTAAATTGCCATGTTTTATCATCAATCTTGCCGCCTGATCTTAATCTGAAAAATCATCCAATACAGACAGATACCCATTACACCTCGGGTCATAACCCGCAGGATCAACCGCATGTAAATTAAAAAAGAGCGTGTTGTCCTGATGAAACAAAAAGAGCTATGGATTAACCAGATCAAAGGGTTATGTATTTGTCTGGTGGTGATTTATCACTCGGTCATTACCTTTTATCCGCATCTGACCACTTTTCAGCATCCGTTATCGGAAGTCCTGAGCAAATGCTGGATCTATTTCAATCTTTACCTTGCCCCCTTTCGTATGCCGGTTTTTTTCTTTATATCCGGCTATTTGATTCGCCGCTATATCGACAGCGTACCGTGGGGAAATTGTCTCGATAAACGGATCTGGAACATCTTCTGGGTGCTGGCGCTTTGGGGCGTGGTGCAGTGGCTGGCGTTAAGTGCGCTGAACCAGTGGCTGGCACCTGAGCGCGATTTAAGCAATGCCTCCAATGCCGCTTATGCCGATTCCACCGGTGAGTTCCTGCACGGGATGATCACCGCCAGCACCAGCTTGTGGTATCTGTATGCGTTAATTGTCTATTTCGTGGTATGTAAAATTTTTAGCCGTCTGGCGCTGCCACTATTCGCCTTGTTTGTACTGCTGAGTGTGGCGGTTAATTTCGTTCCCACGCCGTGGTGGGGAATGAACAGTGTGATCCGCAATTTGCCTTATTACAGCCTTGGCGCATGGTTTGGCGCAACAATAATGACCTGTGTTAAAGAGGTGCCGTTGCGCCGCCATCTGCTGATGGCTTCTTTGCTTACCGTTCTGGCGGTCGGTGCCTGGTTGTTTACTATCTCGCTGCTGTTGTCGCTGGTATCGATTGTGGTGATCATGAAGCTGTTTTATCAATACGAGCAACGATTCGGTATGCGCTCCACCAGCCTGCTGAATGTGATTGGCTCCAACACCATTGCTATCTACACCACCCATCGCATTCTGGTTGAAATATTCAGCTTAACTCTGCTTGCGCAAATGAACGCAGCACGCTGGTCGCCGCAAGTCGAACTGACACTCCTGCTGGTTTATCCCTTTGTCAGTTTGTTCATCTGTACTGTTGCGGGCTTGCTGGTAAGAAAACTTTCACAGCGTGCATTCAGCGATCTGTTGTTCTCCCCGCCTTCACTGCCCGCTGCCGTCAGTTACTCCCGCTAAGCCATCGCCCCAGCCGGGGCGATTCAATTTGCTAAACCATGTCGATTACGGATAATGAACAGCATTGCTTATCAGAGATATGCCCCCATATGTTGAGGCATATCCTAACGAGAATCTGACAACCGTTATGCCTGAACAATATCGTTATACGCTGCCCGTCAAAGCGGGTGAGCAGCGTCTGCTGGGCGAGTTAACCGGCGCAGCCTGTGCAACGCTGGTAGCGGAAATTGCCGAACGTCACGCCGGTCCGGTGGTACTCATTGCACCAGATATGCAAAATGCTCTGCGTTTGCATGATGAAATCAGCCAGTTTACCGATCAAATGGTGATGAATCTGGCGGACTGGGAAACTCTTCCCTACGACAGTTTTTCGCCTCATCAGGACATTATCTCCTCGCGCCTTTCCACCCTTTACCAGCTACCGACGATGCAGCGTGGCGTACTGATTGTTCCGGTGAATACGCTTATGCAGCGCGTTTGCCCACACAGTTTTCTCCACGGTCATGCGCTGGTGATGAAAAAAGGTCAGCGCCTGTCACGAGATGCATTACGAACCCAACTGGACAGCGCCGGTTATCGCCATGTTGACCAGGTGATGGAGCACGGCGAATACGCCACGCGCGGCGCGTTGCTGGATCTCTTCCCGATGGGGAGTGAGCTGCCTTATCGTCTTGATTTCTTTGATGATGAAATCGACAGCCTGCGGGTGTTTGACGTCGACAGCCAGCGCACGCTGGAGGAAGTAGAAGCGATCAATCTGCTGCCCGCGCACGAATTTCCGACCGATAAAGCGGCAATTGAACTGTTCCGCAGCCAGTGGCGCGATACCTTCGAAGTGAAGCGCGATCCAGAACATATTTACCAGCAAGTGAGTAAAGGCACATTACCTGCCGGGATCGAGTACTGGCAGCCATTGTTCTTCAGCGAACCACTGCCGCCGCTGTTCAGTTATTTCCCTGCCAATACCTTGCTCGTGAATACTGGCGATCTGGAAACCAGTGCCGAACGTTTCCAGGCTGACACGCTGGCGCGTTTTGAGAATCGCGGCGTCGATCCGATGCGCCCGCTGTTGCCACCACAATCGCTCTGGCTGCGGGTGGACGAGCTCTTCTCAGAGCTGAAAAACTGGCCCCGGGTGCAGCTAAAAACTGAACATTTACCGACAAAAGCCGCGAATGCCAATTTAGGTTTCCAGAAACTGCCAGACCTGGCCGTTCAGGCACAACAAAAAGCGCCGCTGGATGCGCTGCGTAAGTTCCTCGAGACTTTCGACGGTCCGGTGGTGTTCTCGGTAGAAAGTGAAGGTCGCCGTGAAGCGCTGGGTGAACTGCTCGCACGAATTAAAATTGCTCCGCAACGCATTATGCGTCTTGATGAAGCCAGCGACCGTGGGCGTTATCTGATGATTGGCGCTGCCGAACATGGTTTTGTCGATACGGTGCGTAATCTGGCGCTGATTTGCGAAAGCGATCTGCTCGGTGAACGCGTTGCCCGTCGTCGTCAGGATTCTCGCCGCACCATCAACCCCGATACACTGATCCGTAACCTTGCGGAACTGCATATTGGTCAGCCGGTGGTCCATCTGGAGCACGGCGTCGGTCGTTATGCCGGAATGACCACGCTGGAAGCGGGTGGCATTACTGGCGAGTATCTGATGCTCACCTATGCCAACGACGCCAAACTGTATGTTCCGGTGTCGTCACTGCATCTGATTAGCCGTTACGCAGGTGGCGCGGAAGAAAACGCCCCGCTGCATAAACTTGGCGGCGATGCGTGGTCACGCGCGCGGCAGAAAGCGGCGGAAAAAGTGCGTGATGTGGCGGCGGAATTGCTGGATATCTACGCGCAACGCGCCGCCAAAGAGGGCTTCGCGTTTAAACACGATCGTGAGCAGTATCAGTTGTTCTGCGACAGCTTCCCGTTTGAAACCACGCCGGATCAGGCGCAGGCCATTAATGCGGTACTTAGCGACATGTGTCAGCCGCTGGCAATGGATCGTCTGGTGTGCGGCGATGTTGGCTTTGGTAAAACAGAAGTGGCGATGCGCGCAGCTTTCCTGGCAGTAGATAACCACAAGCAGGTGGCGGTGCTGGTGCCTACCACCCTTCTCGCGCAGCAGCATTACGACAACTTCCGCGACCGTTTCGCCAACTGGCCGGTACGTATCGAAATGATCTCCCGTTTCCGCAGCGCCAAAGAGCAGACGCAAATCCTTGCGGAAGTGGCGGAAGGGAAAATCGATATTCTGATCGGTACGCACAAACTGCTGCAAAGTGACGTCAAGTTTAAAGATTTAGGCCTGCTGATTGTCGATGAAGAACACCGCTTCGGGGTGCGTCATAAAGAGCGCATTAAAGCGATGCGCGCGAACGTGGATATTCTGACGCTTACTGCAACGCCGATCCCACGTACGCTGAATATGGCAATGAGCGGAATGCGTGACCTGTCGATTATCGCCACGCCGCCCGCCCGTCGTCTGGCAGTTAAAACCTTTGTCCGTGAGTATGACAGCATGGTGGTCCGGGAGGCGATCCTGCGTGAAATTTTGCGCGGAGGACAGGTTTATTATCTCTACAATGATGTGGAAAACATTCAGAAAGCCGCCGAACGGCTGGCAGAACTGGTGCCAGAAGCGCGGATCGCCATCGGTCACGGGCAGATGCGCGAGCGCGAACTGGAACGGGTGATGAATGATTTCCATCATCAACGTTTCAACGTGCTGGTTTGTACAACCATTATCGAAACCGGGATCGACATCCCGACAGCCAACACTATTATCATTGAACGCGCGGATCACTTCGGTCTGGCGCAGCTGCACCAGTTACGCGGTCGCGTCGGACGTTCGCATCATCAGGCATATGCATGGTTGCTGACACCGCATCCAAAAGCGATGACTACCGATGCACAAAAACGTCTTGAAGCAATTGCCTCGCTGGAAGATCTCGGGGCAGGTTTTGCGCTGGCAACGCACGATCTGGAGATTCGCGGCGCGGGTGAACTGCTTGGCGAAGAACAAAGCGGCTCAATGGAAACCATCGGTTTCTCGCTGTATATGGAGTTGCTGGAAAACGCCGTCGATGCACTGAAAGCCGGACGCGAGCCGTCGCTGGAAGATCTCACCAGCCAGCAAACAGAAGTCGAGCTGCGGATGCCGTCGCTATTGCCAGATGATTTCATCCCTGACGTGAACACGCGTCTGTCGTTCTACAAACGTATTGCCAGCGCCAAAACGGAAAACGAACTGGAAGAGATCAAAGTCGAGCTTATCGATCGCTTCGGCCTGCTGCCAGATCCGGCGCGTACCCTGCTGGATATTGCCCGTCTGCGCCAGCAAGCGCAGAAACTGGGGATCAGGAAGCTGGAAGGTAATGAGAAAGGCGGGGTGATCGAATTTGCCGAGAAGAATCACGTTAATCCGGCCTGGTTGATTGGTTTGCTGCAAAAACAGCCGCAGCATTACCGCCTTGATGGTCCGACGCGCCTGAAATTTATTCAGGATTTGAGTGAGCGGAAAACGCGTATCGAATGGGTACGCCAGTTTATGCGTGAACTGGAAGAGAACGCGATCGCTTAATGGTAAATCGGGGGCGTTTCTGCGCCCCCATCTGCAACATTTACAAATTCTTTGCACTTCCCTGCACTATCCGACACTGTCACCATCCATAATTCAGGCTTATCTGTTTATTACAATAACCTTATATTTATTATGGATTTTTGGTGATGATCAAAACGCGTTTTTCTCGCTGGCTAACGTTTTTTACGTTCGCCGCTGCCGTGGCGCTGGCGCTACCGGCAAAAGCCAACACCTGGCCGCTGCCGCCAGCGGGCAGTCGTCTGGTTGGCGAAAACAAATTTCATGTGGTGGAAAATGACGGTGGTTCTCTGGAAGCCATCGCCAAAAAATACAACGTCGGCTTTCTCGCTCTGTTACAGGCTAACCCCGGCGTTGATCCTTACGTACCGCGCGCGGGCAGCGTGTTAACGATCCCGTTGCAAACCCTACTTCCAGATGCGCCGCGCGAAGGCATTGTGATCAACATTGCGGAGCTGCGTCTCTATTACTACCCGCCGGGTAAAAATTCGGTAACCGTGTATCCAATAGGTATTGGTCAGTTAGGTGGTGACACGCTGACACCGACAATGGTGACCACCGTTTCAGACAAACGTGCAAACCCAACCTGGACGCCAACGGCAAACATCCGCGCCCGTTATAAAGCACAGGGAATTGAGTTGCCTGCGGTAGTGCCGGCTGGACCGGATAACCCAATGGGCCATCATGCGATTCGTCTGGCGGCCTATGGCGGCGTTTATTTGCTTCATGGTACGAACGCCGATTTCGGCATTGGCATGCGGGTAAGTTCTGGCTGTATTCGTCTGCGGGATGACGATATCAAAACACTCTTTAGCCAGGTCACCCCAGGCACCAAAGTGAATATCATCAACACTCCGATAAAAGTCTCTGCCGAACCAAACGGTGCGCGTCTGGTTGAAGTACATCAGCCGCTGTCAGAGAAGATTGATGACGATCCGCAGCTGCTGCCAATTACGCTGAATAGCGCAATGCAATCATTTAAAGATGCAGCACAAACTGACGCTGAAGTGATGCAACATGTGATGGATGTCCGTTCCGGGATGCCGGTGGATGTCCGCCGTCATCAAGTGAGCCCACAAACGCTGTAAAGCCCGGATAAAAAAATCCCCGCGACACGGCATGTCGCGGGGAAAAAATCAGCAGTAGCAGGCATTAATGAGGGTTAATGCTTATTTATAAATTACTGCTGTTCCATGGAGGGTATTCGGACCGGTTACAGAAGTAATACGGAAAGATTTTGCGCCCATCTCATCCGCTTTTTGCGCCAGCTGCTCTTCCAGCGATCCCAGATTTGTCCCCGCGTTAGCACTGATTGTACCGACTTTTTGTTGGCCTTCTGGCGTTGACTGAACTTCGACAGCCGCAAAGCTGGCAAATGACATGGAGCTTAAAATCGCCGCAGCGATGAGGGTTTTTACGTTTTTCATAATAGTGGCCTTATGCAGATGAATGACGTCGCAAGCAATTACTTAACGATCGATAACTAAATGATAGATGTGATCTGGATCACATACAAGATATTTTTTATAACAATCATTAATTAATTTAAAAATCTTTAAATTTCAGTTAAATAGAAAGCAATTATTTTTATGGGATCTGGACTGGTGAACGGAGGTGATTATTTTTATAATAACCTTTCATTCACAGTCACCAGGTACAACGGCATCATGGCAACTGACTCAACACAATGTGTAAAAAAAAGCCGTGGCCGCCCAAAAGTGTTCGACAGGGATGCCGCGCTTGATAAGGCCATGAAATTGTTCTGGCAACACGGTTATGAAGCGACTTCTCTTGCGGACCTCGTCGAAGCGACCGGAGCCAAAGCGCCCACGCTATACGCGGAATTTACCAACAAAGAGGGGTTATTTCGTGCCGTTCTCGACCGCTATATCGATCGTTTTGCCGCTAAGCATGAAGCACAGCTGTTTTGTGAAGAGAAAAGCGTGGAGTCTGCGCTGGCTGACTATTTTGCTGCCATCGCCAACTGCTTTACCAGCAAAGACACCCCGGCAGGCTGCTTCATGATCAACAACTGCACCACCCTCTCCCCAGATTCAGGAGATATCGCCAATACGTTGAAATCACGCCATGCGATGCAAGAGCGCACTTTGCAGCAGTTTTTATGTCAACGACAAGCGCGCGGGGAAATCCCGCCCCACTGTGACGTGACACATCTGGCAGAATTCCTTAATTGTATTATTCAGGGGATGTCGATCAGCGCACGCGAAGGTGCATCGCTGGAAAAACTGATGCAGATTGCCGGAACGACTTTGCGTTTATGGCCCGAACTGGTGAAATAAGTCGCAAAAAAAGCCCCTCAGCCTGAGCGAATGAGGGGCCAAATTGCAGAGTACAGCCTTGTTATACTTTGTTATTCAAAATCAGTTGCCCGTTGCTATCTAGCGGGATCTGCGTACCCGGATCGCGGTCCATGCGGATTTTGCCCTGCTGATCGCCAATCTTATAGGTCACATCATAACCGAGCATTTTTTCTGACTTGTCATACACCGTTTTACAACGCTGTTGCGTAGTCGTGTAAGTATCGCTTTCCTGGAGAGAGCCCTGGATCTGGTTACCGGCATATCCACCACCCAGCGCCCCCACAACAGTGGCGACATCTTTACCGCGACCACCACCAAACTGATGCCCTATCACGCCGCCAGCAACAGCGCCGAGCACCGACCCGGTAATGCGATTTTCATCCTGCACCGGTCGACGATGGGTCACTGTGACGTTGCGACACTCCTGACGCGGTGTTTTAACCGTTTCCTTGATTGGGGTTGCAGAAACAACCTGAGCGTATTGCGGGCCCCGTTCAAACACGTTCAGACTGGCCACTGCCGCTACGCCCAGCGCAGCTGCGACACCA
>ENA-OUXD01000129-OUXD01000129.1-marine-metagenome-genome-assembly--contig:-NODE-129-length-9455-cov-3.842610_pt1 | contig 9455 bp, 6 predicted proteins | sample MGYA00248448_ERZ584579 | MGnify/ENA primary metagenome ERZ584579 (study PRJEB26545, sample SAMN05421970) | marine metagenome | isolation source: Line P, North Pacific Ocean | place: Canada:British Columbia... | reverse complement strand
AAAGATCAGGTGGATCAACTGCAAGCCAACGGCGTGGCGGCGGCGTGCCTTAACTCGACGCAAACCCGCGAACAGCAACTTGAAGTGATGACAGGCTGCCGCACCGGGCAAATTCGTCTGCTTTATATCGCCCCGGAACGCCTGATGCTGGATAACTTTCTTGAGCATCTGGCGCACTGGAATCCGGTGTTATTAGCCGTTGATGAAGCGCACTGTATCTCCCAATGGGGCCACGATTTCCGCCCGGAATATGCCGCGCTCGGTCAGTTGCGCCAGCGGTTCCCGACGCTGCCGTTTATGGCGCTGACCGCCACAGCCGACGACACCACGCGCCAGGATATCGTGCGCCTGCTGGGGCTGAACGATCCGCTGATTCAAATCAGCAGTTTTGACCGTCCGAATATTCGCTACATGCTGATGGAGAAGTTCAAACCGCTCGATCAGTTGATGCGCTACGTGCAGGAACAGCGCGGTAAGTCAGGCATTATCTACTGCAACAGCCGCGCGAAAGTAGAAGACACCGCTGCGCGCCTGCAAAGCAAGGGAATTAGCGCGGCGGCCTATCATGCCGGGCTGGAAAATAATGTTCGCGCCGATGTGCAGGAAAAATTCCAGCGCGATGACCTGCAAATTGTGGTGGCGACGGTGGCGTTCGGCATGGGCATCAATAAACCAAACGTTCGCTTCGTGGTCCACTTTGATATTCCGCGCAATATCGAATCCTATTATCAGGAAACCGGACGCGCCGGGCGTGATGGCCTGCCCGCGGAAGCGATGCTGTTTTACGATCCGGCTGATATGGCGTGGCTGCGCCGTTGTCTGGAAGAGAAGCCGCAGGGGCAGTTGCAGGATATCGAGCGCCACAAACTCAATGCGATGGGCGCGTTTGCCGAAGCGCAAACTTGCCGTCGTCTGGTATTGCTGAACTATTTTGGCGAAGGGCGTCAGGAGCCGTGCGGGAACTGCGATATCTGCCTCGATCCGCCGAAACAGTACGACGGTTCAACCGATGCTCAGATTGCCCTTTCCACCATTGGTCGTGTGAATCAGCGGTTTGGGATGGGTTATGTGGTGGAAGTGATTCGTGGTGCTAATAACCAGCGTATCCGCGACTATGGTCATGACAAACTGAAAGTCTATGGCATGGGCCGTGATAAAAGCCATGAACATTGGGTGAGCGTGATCCGCCAGCTGATTCACCTCGGCCTGGTGACGCAAAATATTGCCCAGCATTCTGCCCTACAACTGACAGAGGCCGCGCGCCCGGTGCTGCGCGGCGAATCCTCTTTGCAACTTGCCGTGCCGCGTATCGTGGCGCTCAAACCGAAAGCGATGCAGAAATCGTTCGGCGGCAACTATGATCGCAAACTGTTCGCCAAATTACGCAAACTGCGTAAATCGATAGCCGATGAAAGTAATGTCCCGCCGTACGTGGTGTTTAACGACGCAACCTTGATTGAGATGGCTGAACAGATGCCGATCACCGCCAGCGAAATGCTCAGCGTTAACGGCGTTGGGATGCGCAAGCTGGAACGCTTTGGCAAACCGTTTATGGCGCTGATTCGTGCGCATGTTGATGGCGATGACGAAGAGTAGTCAGCAGCATAAAAAAGTGCCAGTATGAAGACTCCGTAAACGTTTCCCCCGCGAGTCAAATGTATGTTGATGTTATTTCTCACCGTCGCCATGGTGCACATTGTGGCGCTTATGAGCCCCGGTCCCGATTTCTTTTTTGTCTCTCAGACCGCTGTCAGTCGTTCCCGTAAAGAAGCGATGATGGGCGTGCTGGGCATTACCTGCGGCGTAATGGTTTGGGCTGGGATTGCGCTGCTTGGCCTGCATTTGATTATCGAAAAAATGGCCTGGCTGCATACGCTGATTATGGTGGGCGGTGGCCTGTATCTCTGCTGGATGGGTTACCAGATGCTACGTGGTGCACTGAAAAAAGAGGCGGTTTCTGCACCTGCGCCACAGGTCGAGCTGGCGAAAAGTGGGCGCAGTTTCCTGAAAGGTTTACTGACCAATCTCGCTAATCCGAAAGCGATTATCTACTTTGGCTCGGTGTTCTCATTGTTTGTCGGTGATAACGTTGGCACTACCGCGCGCTGGGGCATTTTTGCGCTGATCATTGTCGAAACGCTGGCGTGGTTTACCGTCGTTGCCAGCCTGTTTGCCCTGCCGCAAATGCGCCGTGGTTATCAACGTCTGGCGAAGTGGATTGATGGTTTTGCCGGGGCGTTATTTGCCGGATTTGGCATTCATTTGATTATTTCGCGGTGATGCCAGACGCGTCTTCAGAGTAAGTCGGATAAGGCGTTTACGCCGCATCCGACATTATTTTTCACGCATGCCTCGCCGATGCTAACAGCGCTCCCACCAGCATAAACAACGAGCCGAAAATCTTATTCAGCGCCTTCATCTGCTTTGGTCCTTTAATCCATAGAGCAATCCGTTGAGCAAGGGTGGCGTAACCGATCATCACAATAATATCGACCACAATAGTGGTGACGCCGAGCACGATATACTGCATCAGTTGCGGCTGTTGCGGCATGATGAATTGCGGAAATAACACAATACTTTTGGGATTGGTGAGATTCACAAAAACTGCGCGCTGGAACAAATGTCGACGCGATTGAGTAGAGGCCAGCGATTTAAGGTCAATTGCACCAGCGGCGCGCCACTGCTGGATTCCCAGCCAAATCAAGTAAGCCGCGCCTGCCCACTTCAACACTTCAAACGCAATCACTGAGCGGGAAAATAGCGTCCCCAACCCCACGCCAACCAGCACAATATGAATCGCCAGTCCGGTCTGAAGCCCAGCAATAGACGCCACCGCGCCGCGATAACCGTGGTTGAGCGAGGTGGTCATAGTGTTGATTGCACCAGAGCCTGGCGACAGGCTTAAAATGATCGATGTCAGCAGGTAGGCAAACCACCATTCTAAGGTCATGATGAACTCCCGGTGTGTCTATTTTTGTGCCACAATACGCTACTGTCGCAGCGTTGTGTCAGGCACGCTAAAAAAAACGATTTTACGTGGTTTAAGAGGCAGATTACCCGATGTTTCAGCAGCAAAAAGACTGGGAAACAAGAGAAAACGCGTTTGCTGCTTTTACCATGGGACCGCTGACTGATTTCTGGCGTCAGCGTGATGAAGCAGAGTTTACTGGTGTGGATGACATTCCGGTGCGCTTTGTCCGTTTTCGCGCACAGCACCATGACCGGGTGGTAGTCATCTGCCCGGGGCGTATTGAGAGCTACGTAAAATATGCGGAACTGGCCTATGACCTGTTCCATTTGGGGTTTGATGTCTTAATCATCGACCATCGCGGGCAGGGACGTTCCGGTCGCCTGTTAGCCGATCCGCATCTCGGGCATGTTAATCGCTTTAATGATTATGTTGATGATCTGGCGGCATTCTGGCAGCAGGAGGTTCAGCCCGGTCCGTGGCGTAAACGCTATATACTGGCACATTCGATGGGCGGTGCGATCTCCACATTATTTCTGCAACGCCATCCAGGTGTATGTGACGCCATTGCGCTAACTGCGCCAATGTTTGGGATCGTGATTCGTATGCCGTCATTTATGGCACGGCAGATCCTCAACTGGGCCGAAGCGCATCCACGTTTCCGTGATGGCTATGCAATAGGCACCGGGCGCTGGCGCGCGTTGCCGTTTGCTATCAACGTACTGACCCACAGCAGACAGCGATATCGACGTAACTTACGCTTCTATGCTGATGACCCAACGATTCGCGTCGGTGGGCCGACCTACCATTGGGTACGCGAAAGTATTCTGGCTGGCGAACAGGTGTTAGCCGGTGCGGGTGATGACGCCACGCCAACGCTTCTCTTGCAGGCTGAAGAGGAACGCGTGGTGGATAACCGCATGCATGACCGTTTTTGTGAACTCCGCACCGCCGCGGGCCATCCTGTCGAAGGAGGACGGCCGTTGGTAATTAAAGGTGCTTACCATGAGATCCTTTTTGAAAAGGACGCAATGCGCTCAGTCGCGCTCCACGCCATCGTTGATTTTTTCAACAGGCATAACTCACCCAGCGGAAACCGCTCTACAGAGGTTTAAATTTCTTATGTACCAGGTTGTTGCGTCTGATTTAGATGGCACGTTACTTTCTCCCGACCATACGTTATCCCCTTACGCCAAAGAAACTCTGAAGCTGCTCACCGCGCGCGGCATCAACTTTGTGTTTGCGACCGGTCGTCACCACGTTGATGTGGGGCAAATTCGCGATAATCTGGAGATTAAGTCTTACATGATTACCTCCAATGGTGCGCGCGTTCACGATCTGGATGGTAATCTGATTTTTGCTCATAACCTGGATCGCGACATTGCCAGCGATCTGTTTGGCGTAGTCAACGACAATCCGGACATCATTACTAACGTTTATCGCGACGACGAATGGTTTATGAATCGCCATCGCCCGGAAGAGATGCGCTTTTTTAAAGAAGCGGTGTTCCAATATGCGCTGTATGAGCCTGGATTACTGGAGCCGGAAGGCGTCAGCAAAGTGTTCTTCACCTGCGATTCCCATGAACAACTGCTGCCGCTGGAGCAGGCGATTAACGCTCGTTGGGGCGATCGCGTCAACGTCAGTTTCTCTACCTTAACCTGTCTGGAAGTGATGGCGGGCGGCGTTTCAAAAGGCCATGCGCTGGAAGCGGTGGCGAAGAAACTGGGCTACAGCCTGAAGGATTGTATTGCGTTTGGTGACGGGATGAACGACGCCGAAATGCTGTCGATGGCGGGGAAAGGCTGCATTATGGGCAGTGCGCACCAGCGTCTGAAAGACCTTCATCCCGAGCTGGAAGTGATTGGTACTAATGCCGACGACGCGGTGCCGCATTATCTGCGTAAACTCTATTTATCGTAATCGTTCTTTATTTGGTCAGTTGTCAACCTGATACTTCGCTACAATGGATACCCGTTAATCAAAGAGTTTTCCATTGTGGCGCTACTTATCATCACCACGATTCTGTGGGCCTTCTCCTTTAGCTTTTATGGCGAGTACCTTGCGGGGCACGTCGATAGCTATTTTGCGGTGCTGGTGCGCGTTGGCCTGGCGGCACTCGTTTTTCTGCCGTTTCTGCGTACCCGTGGCAATAGCCTGAAAACGGTCGGCCTGTATATGCTGGTGGGCGCGATGCAGCTTGGCGTGATGTATATGCTGAGTTTCCGCGCTTATCTCTACCTGACGGTTTCCGAGCTGCTGCTGTTCACCGTGCTGACGCCGCTCTACATCACGCTGATTTATGACATCATGAGTAAGCGCCGTCTGCGCTGGGGCTATGCCTTTAGCGCCTTGCTGGCGGTGATTGGTGCCGGGATTATTCGCTATGATCAGGTCACCGACCATTTCTGGACTGGCTTGCTGCTGGTGCAACTCTCCAATATCACTTTTGCCATTGGCATGGTGGGTTACAAACGCCTGATGGAAACTCGCCCGATGCCACAGCATAACGCCTTTGCGTGGTTCTATCTTGGCGCGTTTCTGGTGGCAGTGATTGCATGGTTCTTGCTGGGAAATGCGCAGAAAATGCCGCAAACCACGCTGCAATGGGGCATTCTGGTGTTTCTTGGCGTGGTGGCTTCCGGGATTGGCTACTTTATGTGGAACTACGGCGCGACGCAGGTGGACGCCGGAACGCTGGGCATTATGAATAATATGCACGTTTCGGCAGGGCTGCTGGTAAACCTGGCTATCTGGCACCAACAGCCGCACTGGCCAACGTTTATTACAGGCGCGCTGGTGATCCTGGCCTCACTGTGGGTGCATCGTAAGTGGGTCGCTCCGCGCTCTTCACAAACGGCAGATGATCGCAGGCGTGATTGCGCGCTGAGCGAATAAACGCTTCCGTAACTGGCTGACGCTGCTCGCCATCGCGCACGGCGGCGTACAGTCGGCTCCACAAGCCTTCGCCCAGGGTTTTGGTCACCACCAGACCCTGGCGCTCAAAACTCTCTACTACCCAATGCGGTAGCGCGGCAATACCCATCCGCGCGGCAACCATCTGAATCAACAATAAGGTGTTATCGACGCTTTTCAGTGACGGGCTGACGCCTGCCGGCTGAAGAAAATGCCGCCAGACATCCAGTCGACTACGCTGCACCGGATAAATTAATAGCGTCTCGCTGGCGAGATCTTCCGGTGTAATTCGCGTTTTCGCCGCCAGTGGATGGTCAGGTGCTAACACCAGACGCACTTCATAGTCGAACATCGGCGAATAATGCAGGCCACTGCGCGGCAGAATATCGGACGTCATTACCAGATCCAGCTCTCCCTGTTGCAAGGCGGGCTGCGGGTCAAATGTCACGCCCGATTTAAAATCCATCTCTACCTGCGGCCAGTTCTTATGGAAATTTTCTAACGCGGGTGTCAGCCACTGAATACAGCTATGGCACTCAATGGCAATGCGCAGACGCGTCTGCTGCGGTTCATTGCAGGCTTGCAGGGCCTGGCTAATTTGCGGCAGTACCTGGTTTGCCAGTTGCAACAGGATTTCTCCCTGCGGTGTAAAGCGTAGCGGCTGGCTCTTACGCACAAATAGCCGGAAGCCAAGGCGTTGTTCCAGATCGCTAAACTGGTGAGACAGGGCGGATTGCGTCTGATGCAACGTCGCCGCAGCGGCTGCGAGCGAGCCGCAGTTCCGCAACGCTTGTAGCGTTTTCAGGTGTTTTACTTCGATCATGAAAGTCCTTCACTTCGGCATGAATAATTTGCGCTTGAGGAATATACAGTAACCGCCAATTATGGATGTGTAAACATCTGGACGGCTAAAATCCTTCGTCTTTTAAATTTATGGTGCGTTGGCTGCGTTTCTCCACCCCGGTCACTTACTTCAGTAAGCTCCCGGGGATGAATAAACTTGCCGCCTTCCCTAAATTCAAAATCCATAGGATTTACATATAATTAGAGGAAGAAAAAATGACAATATTGAATCACACCCTCGGTTTCCCTCGCGTTGGCCTGCGTCGCGAGCTGAAAAAAGCGCAAGAAAGTTATTGGGCGGGGAACTCCACGCGTGAAGAACTGCTGGCGGTAGGGCGTGAATTGCGTGCTCGTCACTGGGATCAACAAAAGCAAGCGGGTATCGACCTGCTGCCGGTGGGCGATTTTGCCTGGTACGATCATGTACTGACCACCAGTCTGCTGCTGGGTAACGTTCCGGCGCGTCATCAGAACAAAGATGGTTCGGTAGATATCGACACCCTGTTCCGTATTGGTCGTGGACGTGCGCCGACTGGCGAACCTGCGGCGGCAGCGGAAATGACCAAATGGTTTAACACCAACTATCACTACATGGTGCCGGAGTTCGTTAAAGGCCAACAGTTCAAACTGACCTGGACGCAGCTGCTGGACGAAGTGGACGAGGCGCTGGCGCTGGGCCACAAGGTGAAACCTGTGCTGCTGGGGCCGGTTACCTGGCTGTGGCTGGGGAAAGTGAAAGGTGAACAATTTGACCGCCTGAGCCTGCTGAACGACATTCTGCCGGTTTATCAGCAAGTGCTGGCAGAACTGGCGAAACGCGGCATCGAGTGGGTACAGATTGATGAACCCGCGCTGGTACTGGAACTACCACAGGCGTGGCTGGACGCATACAAACCCGCTTACGACGCGCTCCAGGGACAGGTGAAACTGCTGCTGACCACCTATTTTGAAGGCGTAACGCCAAATCTCGACACGATTACTGCGCTGCCTGTTCAGGGTCTGCATGTTGACCTCGTACATGGTAAAGATGACGTTGCTGAACTGCACAAGCGCCTGCCTTCTGACTGGTTGCTGTCTGCGGGTCTGATCAATGGTCGTAACGTCTGGCGCGCCGATCTTACCGAGAAATATGCGCAAATTAAGGACATTGTCGGCAAACGTGATTTGTGGGTGGCATCTTCCTGCTCGTTGCTGCACAGCCCCATCGACCTGAGCGTGGAAACGCGTCTTGATGCAGAAGTGAAAAGCTGGTTTGCCTTCGCCCTACAAAAATGCCATGAACTGGCACTGCTGCGCGATGCGCTGAACAGTGGTGACACGGCAGCTCTGGCAGAGTGGAGCGCCCCGATTCAGGCACGTCGTCACTCTACCCGCGTACATAATCCGGCGGTAGAAAAGCGTCTGGCGGCGATCACCGCCCAGGACAGCCAGCGTGCGAATGTCTATGAAGTGCGTGCTGAAGCCCAGCGTGCGCGTTTTAAACTGCCAGCGTGGCCGACCACCACGATTGGTTCCTTCCCGCAAACCACGGAAATTCGTACCCTGCGTCTGGATTTCAAAAAGGGCAATCTCGACGCCAACAACTACCGCACGGGCATTGCGGAACATATCAAGCAGGCCATTGTTGAGCAGGAACGTTTGGGACTGGATGTGCTGGTACATGGCGAGGCCGAGCGTAATGACATGGTGGAATACTTTGGCGAGCACCTCGACGGATTTGTCTTTACGCAAAACGGTTGGGTACAGAGCTACGGTTCCCGCTGCGTGAAGCCACCGATTGTCATTGGTGACATTAGCCGCCCGGCACCGATTACCGTGGAGTGGGCGAAGTATGCGCAATCGCTGACCGACAAACCGGTGAAAGGGATGCTGACGGGGCCGGTGACCATACTCTGCTGGTCGTTCCCGCGTGAAGATGTCAGCCGTGAAACCATCGCCAAACAGATTGCGCTGGCGCTGCGTGATGAAGTGGCCGATCTGGAAGCCGCTGGAATTGGCATCATCCAGATTGACGAACCGGCGCTGCGCGAAGGTTTACCGCTGCGTCGTAGCGACTGGGATGCGTATCTCCAGTGGGGCGTAGAGGCCTTCCGTATCAACGCCGCCGTGGCGAAAGATGACACACAAATCCACACTCACATGTGTTATTGCGAGTTCAACGACATCATGGATTCGATTGCGGCGCTGGACGCAGACGTCATCACCATCGAAACCTCGCGTTCCGACATGGAGTTGCTGGAGTCGTTTGAAGAGTTTGATTATCCAAATGAAATCGGTCCTGGCGTCTATGACATTCACTCGCCAAACGTACCGAGCGTGGAATGGATTGAAGCCTTGCTGAAGAAAGCGGCAAAACGCATTCCGGCAGAGCGCCTGTGGGTCAACCCGGACTGTGGCCTGAAAACGCGCGGCTGGCCAGAAACCCGCGCGGCACTGGCGAACATGGTGCAGGCGGCGCAGAACTTGCGTCGGGGGTAAAATCCAAACCGGGTGGTAATACCACCCGGTCTTTTCTCATTACAGCGACTTCTTCCCACCATACTGCTTAAACCATTCCAGCATACGCTGCCAGCCATCTTCTGCAGATGCGGCATGATAGCTCGGGCGATAATCAGCGTTGAATGCATGCCCGGCGTCCGGGTACACGATAATCTCTGCTTTCGCATTAGCAGCCCGCAGCGCCTGGCGCATGGTTTCAACGCTCTCCTGCGGAATGCTGTTATCCTGA
>ENA-OUXD01000126-OUXD01000126.1-marine-metagenome-genome-assembly--contig:-NODE-126-length-9578-cov-4.862962_pt1 | contig 9578 bp, 8 predicted proteins | sample MGYA00248448_ERZ584579 | MGnify/ENA primary metagenome ERZ584579 (study PRJEB26545, sample SAMN05421970) | marine metagenome | isolation source: Line P, North Pacific Ocean | place: Canada:British Columbia... | reverse complement strand
ATAAAGCAGAATGGTTTTGTCAGCCGTTTGCAGTTTTACCCGCAATACTCGCGTGGTCTGCGGCTCTTCGCCGGTATCAACCACGCGCCAGACGCCGTAAAGCTGATTATGGCTGTAGAGCGTTAAGTCGTTGGAAAAATGAGTTAACAACGCCTTACCACGCGTTTCCACATGGGTAACGTGTTGACCGATAAGTTGTGATTGATAAGGTTTTAACTGCGGGAAGGCAAACCAGACATCAGTTAGTGGTTTGCCTTTGATCGCCGCCTCCAGGTTATCCGCTGCACGGCGGATCTCCGGGCCTTCAGGCATGGTGATATCCTTTTTTCATTCTTTATTAATCGGGGTTATGCTGCGACAACAATCCCCTTTTCGGCAAATGCAGAGCGTAGTCGGCGGGCGAACGCCAGTGCGTGCTCGCCGTCGCCATGCAGGCAGACCGTTTGCGCCGCGACCGTTGCCCATTCGCCGGTGATACTTTTGACTCTGCCGTGTTGCACCATCTCCAGCGTTTGCGCCAGCGCCTGTTCTTCGTTTTCAATCAACGCGCCTGACTGGCTTCGCGGCACCAGCGAGCCGTCAGCCTGATAACCGCGATCGGCAAACACTTCCTCGCGCGTTGTCAGACCATATTGCTTGCCTGCACGAATCAGCTCGCTTCCCGCCAGCCCGACGAGAATCAATGCTGGATCGCAAGCGTATACCGCTCTGGCGATGGCGTCTGCCAGTTGTGCTTCTTTCGCCGCCTGGTTGTACAACATGCCGTGCGGTTTGACATGACGCATTACGCCGCCTTGCGCACGGGCAATCGTTGCCAGCGCGCCAATTTGATACAGCGTCTGGGCGTAAACGGTTTCTGGCGGCAGCTGCATGGCGCTGCGACCAAAATTTTCCCTGTCGGGAAAACTCGGGTGAGCGCCAATCGCGACACCATTTTTTATTGCTTCACGCACGCAAGCCTGCATGATTTGCGCATCGCCTGCATGAAATCCACAGGCAATATTGGCAGAGGAAACCAGCGTTAATAGCTCTGCGTCGCTGGCGCAGCCTTCGCCCAGATCGGCGTTCAGGTCAATTTTCATTGTGCAGCCGCCACGCTAATTGTTCAAAATAACGTTGCTGATCTTGCCGTGCTTTTAGTGCCTCTTCCAGTGAACACTGGACAAAATGAATCGGCTGACCGAGCGGAATTTGCGCCAGATGGTACATATCAGCCTCAATGATACAGGCAATACGCGGGTAACCACCGGTGGTCTGTGCGTCGTTCATCAACACAATCGGCTGCCCGTTATGTGGCACCTGCACCACGCCCGGTAACAAACCGTGAGATAACAGTTCGCGATCGGTGGTGCGTTTTAAAATTTGCCCCTGTAAGCGATAGCCCATGCGGTTACTTTGCGAGCTAAGCTGCCAGGGCGAACGCCAGAATGCATCCTGCGAGGCGCGATCGAACTCATGATATTCCGGCCCCGGCAAGGCGCGAATGCGGTTGCCCCACAGCAGCTGTTTAACGCCCTGCGCTTCCATAGAATCACGCTTCGATTTGCCAATCGGGAGTCGGTCACCATCCTTCAGTAAACGGCCTTCCAGCCCGCCAATCCCCACTTTGAGATCGGTGCTGCATGAGCCCATTACCGGCGGAACATCAATACCACCCGCGACCGCCAGATAACTGCGCATCCCGTGCTGCGGGCGTTTAAGCGTTAAACGCTGGCCTGCTTTCATCGGCAATCGCCAGCCGGTCCAGACGGCATTATCATCCAGCCGCGCTTCGCAACCGGCACCCGTCAGAGCAAACCACCCATCAGTTTCGAACTCAACAGTTAACTGACCGAGCGTGATCTCCAGCGCGGGGGCATTGGCGTCATTACCCACCAGTAGGTTAGCAATGCGTAACGCGGGCATATCCAGTGCGCCGCAGTGGCTGATACCCGACTGGCGAAAACCGTGACGACCGCCATCCTGCACAGTGGTATACATGCCCGCACGAATAATCTTCAGCATACTCCCTCCTTCTGCGGTACAAAGCGCACGCTGTCTCCCGGACGTAATAAGATGGGTTCGTCACGCGCCGGATCAAACAGGCTGAGTGAGGTATGACCAATCAACTGCCAGCCACCCGGCGTTGCCAGCGGATAAACACCAGTCTGCGGCCCGCCGATCCCGACAGAACCTGCCGGAACGAGTAAGCGCGGTTCAGCGCGCCGTGGCGTGTGTAGTTGTTCCGGCAAACTCCCGAGATACGGGAAGCCCGGTTGAAAACCTAAAAACCAGACCACGTATTCCACGGAGGAGTGCAATTCAACAACCTGTTTTTCGCTCAACCCGCAATGCGCCGCGACCACCGCCAAATCCGGTCCGCCTGCACCACCGTAAACCACCGGAATTTCAATAAAGCGAGACTCCGGCTCCAGCGCCTCGCTCTCCTCCCACCAGCGTTGCAAACGCTCTATGGCATCCAGCGCCAGCGACTCAGGATTACGCAAAATCACCGTGATATTGTTCATGCCGGGAATGGCTTCAACCACATTCGGCATATCCACCAGACGCTGCGCCAGTCGCCAGATCCGTTTCTGGCTAGCCAGCGTCACCGGCGGTTCCAGTTCCAGCACTACCGCCGTTTCACCTATCAGATAACAACGCGCTCGTTGCACTTTCGATCCCTCTGATTATTCGTTATGCAGGATTAGGAATATCAATAAAGGTCACATCAAGATCGGTATTTTCATTCAGCCACTCGCTCAATGCGCGAATACCACCACGTTCAGTGGCATGGTGACCTGCAGCATAAAAATGCAATCCCTGCTCGCGGGCTGAATGAATGGTCTGTTCAGAAACTTCGCCAGTAATAAAAGCATCCACGCCAAAACGCGCGGCGCTATCGATAAAACTTTGCCCGCCGCCCGTGCACCAGGCGACGCGCTGGACCACCTCAGGTCCGGTATCGCCACACCATAACGGCTTACGTCCCAGACGCGCTTCAATCCAGGAAGCCAGCTCCAGTCCCGGCACAGGCATGGTCAGTTCGCCCCACGGCACCAACGGCTCAATTTCGCCCATGACCGTGATCCCCAGTAACGCCGCCAGCTGTGCGTTATTGCCCAGCTCAGGATGTGCGTCAAGCGGCAAATGCCAGCCATACAGGTTGATATCATTCGCCAGCAACGTTTTTAAACGGTTACGCTTCATTCCGCGAATGACCGGAGACTCTCCTTTCCAGAAGTAGCCATGATGCACAATGACCGCATCCGCGCCCAGACGCACTGCCTCATCGAGCAAAGCCTGGCTGGCGGTGACACCGGTAACAATTTTTTGCACCGTCTCTTTGCCTTCCACCTGCAAACCATTCGGCGCGTAATCACTAATCGCCGCGCTGTTCAGTTTTTCGTTAATCAGTTGTTCCAGTTCGGTGTTTTTCATCTTCGCGCCTTCCGTATTCTGATAGCTACACCGTTAACATAGCGTTACCTCGCCAGTTCGTCGATAGCCAATCTTTTGACATATTAAGAAACAAACCCGACGCCAAAAGACGCAAATTGTTTATATCATCACGCTTCAGCTAATGTATATTTATGCAATCAGACAGCATATTGCATAAATAATCAGATCTGTATCAAAGTTTTAACTTTAAGGAAACACAAGCACGCCGCGCAACTATTACGTGACGTTGCCGTCAATTGTGGAATTATTATGAATAAACACGCATCACAGCCGCGCGCTATTTACTATGTCGTTGCGCTGCAAATCTGGGAATATTTTAGCTTTTACGGCATGCGTGCCCTGCTGATTCTCTATCTCACCAATCAACTAAAATACAACGATACTCACGCCTACGAGTTATTTAGCGCCTACTGTTCGCTGGTGTATGTCACGCCAATCCTCGGTGGCTTTTTGGCGGATAAAGTTCTCGGCAATCGCATGGCGGTGATGCTGGGGGCGTTGTTGATGGCGATCGGTCATGTGGTGCTGGGTGCCAGTGAGATCCATCCGTCATTCCTCTATCTGTCCCTGGCGATTATCGTCTGCGGCTATGGCCTGTTTAAATCTAACGTAAGCTGTCTGCTCGGCGAGCTGTATGAGCCAACCGATCCGCGTCGTGATGGCGGTTTCTCGCTGATGTATGCGGCGGGTAACGTGGGGTCTATTATCGCACCTATCGCCTGTGGTTACGCCCAGGAAGAGTACAGCTGGGCGATGGGCTTTGGCCTGGCGGCGGTTGGCATGATCGCGGGTCTGGTCATTTTCTTATGTGGCAATCGTCATTTCACTCATACCCGCGGCGTTAACAAAAAAGTACTGCGTGCGACAAACTTTCTCCTGCCGAACTGGGGATGGCTGCTGGTTCTGCTGGTGGCAACGCCTGCACTGATTACCATACTGTTCTGGAAAGAGTGGTCGGTATACGCCTTAATTGTCGCGACTATTATTGGCCTGGGTGTACTGGCAAAAATTTATCGCAAAGCAGAAAACCAGAAACAGCGGAAGGAGCTGGGGCTGATTGTGACGCTCACCTTCTTCAGTATGTTGTTCTGGGCCTTCGCACAACAGGGCGGTAGCTCGATTAGCCTTTATATCGACCGCTTCGTTAACCGCGATATGTTTGGTTATACCGTTCCGACCGCGATGTTCCAGTCGATTAATGCCTTCGCAGTTATGCTGTGCGGTGTGTTCCTGGCGTGGGTGGTAAAAGAGAGTGTCGCGGGTAATCGTACCGTGCGCATCTGGGGGAAATTTGCTCTTGGCCTTGGCCTGATGAGCGCCGGATTCTGCATTCTGACCTTAAGCGCCCGCTGGTCCGCAATGTATGGTCACTCTTCTCTGCCACTGATGGTATTAGGCCTGGCGGTGATGGGCTTTGCGGAACTGTTTATCGACCCGGTTGCCATGTCGCAAATTACGCGCATTGAAATCCCCGGTGTGACCGGCGTATTAACCGGCATCTACATGCTGCTTTCTGGCGCGATCGCGAACTATCTGGCGGGCGTGATTGCCGATCAGACATCGCAGGCTTCGTTTGATGCTTCCGGGGCGATCAACTACTCCATCAATGCATATATTGAAGTATTTGATCAAATTACCTGGGGCGCACTGGCGTGTGTAGGACTGGTACTGATGATTTGGCTGTATCAGGCGCTGAAATTCAGAAACCGCGCGCTGGCGCTGGAGTCTTAATAGGCCAGCACCGATGCCTGATGCGACGCTTGACGCGTCTTATCAGGCCTACGTATTTCCTGCAATTTATTGAATTTGCACAAATTTGTAGGCTGGATAAGGCGTTCACGCCGCATCCGGCATCTGGGCTCGATTGCCTGACGCGTCTGTTATTTCCCCTTCCGCGCCGCCTCATACGCTGCCAACGTTTGTACTCTCGCTTCTTTGTGCTCGACTATCGGTTGCGGATAATCCAGCGTCACACCTGCTTTCTGCGCCCACTTCCACGGCTCATGCACCACTTTCCCTGGCACATCGCGCAGTTCCGGTAGCCACTGGCGGATAAACTCGCCCTCATGATCAAATTTCTCGCCCTGGGTTGTCGGGTTGAAAATACGAAAATACGGCGCTGCATCGGTTCCGGTTGAAGCGGCCCACTGCCAGCCACCGTTATTGGCTGCCAAATCACCATCAATCAGCTGCGACATGAAATATCGCTCGCCTTCGCGCCAGTCGATCAATAAATCTTTCACCAGAAAACTGGCTGTAATCATCCGTAGCCTGTTATGCATCCAGCCAGTGCTGTTAAGCTGACGCATAGCGGCATCAACAATCGGGTATCCCGTTTTGCCTTCCTGCCAGGCCTGTAAATGTGCGGGATTGCTCTGCCACTGTACACGATCCGTCCAGGCAATAAATGGACGATGTTTACACAACGAGGGGTGATACGTTATCAGGTGACGGTAAAACTCGCGCCAGATCAGCTCATTAAGCCAGACACTACCGGCCCCACCGTCCAGCGCCTGCGGCTGTTCAGCCAACAAGCGATGCAAGCACTGGCGAGGCGATAACCCGCCCGTTGCCAGGCTGGCCGACAAACGGCTGGTGCCTTCCACTGCCGGAAAATCTCGTTGTTGCTCATATTCTCCGGCACCGTTCTGGCAAAACTGGCGTAATTGCGCAATCGCCGCTTTTTCTTCCACCGGAAAATGCGCAGTATCGAAAGACTGACGAGGATAATTCAGCGTAATGGATGGCGAGGGCTCTATCGATCCGCTACTACGAACTTTTGGCGCAGCGACGCACTCCGGCATCCCTTCCCGCAGCCGTTTCAGCCAGGCATTCTTAAAAGGCGTAAAGACTTTGTACATCTCGTGATTACCGGTCATCACCGCGCCAGGCGGCAGGATCACGCTGTCATCAAATCCTTCACACACCACGTTACGCAGCGCTCTTTCAACTTCCACATCCCGCGCCCGCTCATTCACTTCATACTGATAGTTATAAAACAGGTGGGTAACGCTGTTTTCCGCGCACACCTGTTTAACTATTTCGACACTGGCGACAAAGTCATCCACTTCACGGAACAATAAAGGAATACCTTTTTCCGCAAGCGCTATTTGTAGCCCATTCAGTTGAGCATTGATAAGTTCAGCCTGACGCGGCGACATGTTATGCGTCGCCCACTGGCGTGGTGTAGCGATATACAACGCCAGCACGCGTGCAGACGAATTGCGGCAGGCGGCAGCCAGTGCGAGATTATCGTGCAGACGTAAATCCTGGCGAAACCAGACCAGATGGGTAGTCATAAAACTCCTGAATGGCGCAAGTTAATCACACGCGGCCAAAGTTCGAAATAACGCTGCCCTGAAAGCCAGGCGTCAGGATAAAGCGCCATATAGTGTTTGATACGCATCAGCGGCGCAAGAAGTGGTTGCTCGCCACGGCGATAACTGTCGATAAGCGCAGCCAGCTGCTGGCGTTCTGTGGAATCAATATGCGGGCGAAAATAACCCTGAACGTGCATCAAAACATTGGTGTGATCGCGCGGGTTGGCGGGGTGAGAAAGCAAAACAACTACGCGTTGGCGGTACTGGTTGTAATAGTCATCCAGATTTTGCCACTGGTGAATATCAGCCACGAACGGGCCAAGTTTGCGGTACTCCGGCTGAGAATGCGCCAGAAAGACGAGTTTATAGCGGCTGTGATAATCGAGAAGCGCCCCGCGCGTTAAGCCATGTTCTTTCAGTCGATGTAACTCATGAAGGGCAAAGATACGGATTAGGGTGCTGTCATCAAATCGTTGTAGATTCATTACTGCTCCTGAGCGGTTTACAGGAGTAAGTGTAGACGTTGAGAAATGATATTTGTGAAGTTAATCCTGTTGTAGCAGGACAAATTTACGAAAGCCTGCTCCCCGCAAGGACTGACGTCAGGTAGTTTCTAACCATAGCTGCCCTTTCTATTCAAACGTGAAATCAATAAGTTCATCAGGGACATCGCAAACAATATGAAGACGGATTTCTTCTCTGCCGTGACTCTTTTCACTGATTGCGTAACTGTCATGCTCTGGATTATTTAATTCTTTCAGCGGAAATTTTTCCTCAAAGGCTTTATTTAGCCGCCCCTGGGTTCCTTTTACCGCGAATAAATAATCACCTCCCTGTTTTTGTATCTTCTCTGCAATATCTTTCTGGCAACCCATCGCATCAGTTGTGATGATTTTTCCTTTAATATCCAGCATGTTAAGAAGTTCTGGGATAGCTGTAATCTCATTAGATTTCTCATCCGTCTTGATCTGTCCGATGACCAGACTGTGCATTGTTGAGAACGCACTAATGACATGAATCGCTCCCCTGCGGCGACTCTTGTCATAAGAGTGCCGGAGCGTTTTTCCATCAATTGCAATGACGTCTTTATCATTTGATGAATGGCAATCACGCATCCAGTTAATAAAGCACTCGTGAAATTTTGCAGGACTGATACAGGATACAACTCTGGCAATAGTATCGTGAACAGGAATACCATTTTCAAAATCACCATATTGCTTCAAGAAATCGAGATGTGTTTCCCCGAAATCCTCTATATCTTCCCAACTTTCTGCACCAGAAATAACGGCAAAAATAGTCAATAGTAGGATGCCTGACAATTTATGCTCTACTTTCCAGGCTTATCTGTAATCGGGAATAATAGAAATATGTTCCATCAATTTTTTAAGTTCCATTTGTTCACCTTATTTATGTAAGGAGTATTTGATCATGTATAAGCTATGAAAAACAGCTTTAGACAATAAGTAGTATCTCAATTGTTGAACTTAAAATTCGAATTATTTAGTACAAAAAAGTAGCGTTACGTGATCTTTCCCTGCAAATGGAACGCAAAATAAACACCTATTCCATGAGTTATATAATTTTTCACAATGATTAATTTGTTTTCTCAGGAAGAGATTTTATTTCTCTTCACTACGAATTAGTTCATGCTGTATCTTTATTAAACATTCGTAAGACTCATTTTTGTTCGGGAGATGTGCTGTCATTCGAGCATAAGTTGGTTTCTCATCTTTAAAATATTTTACCATGATTGAATTATCAAGGACTGCCAACAACTGAACTGGATCACTGCTCTTTTTTTGATAGATACCCGCTCTTATATAACTTCTAAACCGATCGCCGAGAAACGCCGTTTTTTCTGCTGTATTTATCAACTCCTGCAACGTTCCTTTGATGGCATGATTTTCATTAAGGCGTAGTGACCCGACGCGAATTAAGAGTCTCGCCCCGCTTGGTGTGAATTTATTATTTTTACATGTACCCAGTTCTGTTTGCCAATAATACTCACCGATGTCCTCATTCTGATACCATCTCCACATGGCTTTATTATTTAAGACAGGAAACGCGGAAAAAATAGTACCCTTAGCGAAAATAGTAAAACAATCATGATCTTTAGCTTGTATTTCGCAATCAGCTATAACACCAAAACTAACAAATATCATCAGCAAAAAGAACAAAACTCTTTTCATTTTCTTATTCCTCTCGATGTTCTCTGTTTCATCTTAGCTAAAATTTCACCCAAATCATCTATCCCTGCTGTTGCTGGCCCATCGGGTTTATTAATGTCTGGGAATAAATAGGGTTCTGCACAAGTATATCCTGGTGGTAATTGAGTTGTTGGCCAATTTGTCTGTGGCAGGTAATCACTTGCTGTCTTTGTATCCATCCCTGGATACTGGGAATCATCCTGTGGCGTACAAGTCAGATTTGGTTTTACCCACTTCCTGCAATACAGTGTGTAGTCGTAAGGGCTTAATGCTCTGAAGAATGTTTTGAAAACATTAGGCGCACTACTGGCCTGGTCAATAGGATATGGCAGTCTTAATTGTTTCGCTATGTCCGGCAATTTACTTGGATCGGGCGTAGGCGGTTTGTTGGGTCTCGCTCCATATCCGCCATTATTTAAGTGTCCATATTTTGATGCCAGTCCCATTGAATCTATATACTGAACCGGATTCAGCGGATACTGATAAAAATTCCATCCCCCCTTCAGCCCAATCGGATCCTGAGTGATATACCTCCCCTGCAGCGGGTCATAATAGCGGTGGCGGTTGTAATACAGGCCGGACTCCTCATCATACTGCTGCCCCGGCAGGC
>ENA-OUXD01000051-OUXD01000051.1-marine-metagenome-genome-assembly--contig:-NODE-51-length-19481-cov-3.603948_pt1 | contig 19481 bp, 18 predicted proteins | sample MGYA00248448_ERZ584579 | MGnify/ENA primary metagenome ERZ584579 (study PRJEB26545, sample SAMN05421970) | marine metagenome | isolation source: Line P, North Pacific Ocean | place: Canada:British... | reverse complement strand
ACGATAGTGATCAGCAGGCCTACAACGCTCAACGCAAACGCAACACTCCAGCCGTATTTCGCGGCCAGCCACGGCGTAGCAATCATAGAGAAGAAAGAGCCGATGTTGACGGACATGTAGTACATGGTGAATGCACCGTCCAGACGCGGGTCGTTTTTCTCATAGCATGTAGAAAGCAGAGAAGACGGGTTAGCTTTAAACAGGCCGTTACCGACCGCAATAGCCGCCATACCCATATAAACGATACCGGCGTCGTGACCAGACCAGGCAACCAGAGCATAACCAATCGCCAGCACAATAGCGCCGAGCATAATTACGCGTTTAGTACCCAGTACCTTGTCACCTAACCAGCCGCCGATAGCGACCAGACCATAAACCAGGGCACTAAAGGAAGAGAAAAGGGTGATTGAATCCGCTTCAGACATACCCAGTTGTTTAACCAGGTAAACAGCCATAATTCCTTGTAGGCCGTAATAACCAAAACGTTCCCATAACTCAATCGAGAAGATGAGATAGAACGCCTTCGGTTGTTTGAAAGCGTTCAAACTGACGCTTTCAGTTGGTTTTTGGTTTGCAGTGGACACTTTTACCTCTTTTTTTACATCCCATATTAACGGGGGTGCTTTCTCGCGTTATGTATAAAAAACATACGCGCAATTGTTATAGTGGGAGGGGAAACGGCAGGTAATGTTCACTATCTTGCACTTTCAGACAAGTCCTTTGTAATAATCTGTTACATATAACTGAGGCGGGGAATTCAACCATTCCGGGAAATGTTATCCAGCGTTAAATTTTTCAAAAAACGTAACGGCAGATTTTTTCACTGCACTGAGAGGGGGGTGATGGCTTAACGGCGATATGTTCTGCTATTTAGCGTTTTTACTAGTGAGATAGTCCAGTTTCTGAAAAATAGCCAGTGTAATGTTTTGTAGGTCAATATTTGTTGCGTGTGTAAATTTAAATGATTTTAACCTGATTCTTGCAATGTTTTTACATTGCGACAGCATCGTGATCTTGATCACGAATGAATAGAAAATTTCGCTATTAAAAAAACAATTAACCTGCATTTTTGGTTATCCGCAAACGGATTACCTGATGATAACGCTAAGCAATGGCATCATTGACGTTAAAAAGATGTTTTAAAAGAGGATAAAGAAAGGTTATCAATGGGGTAATCGGTGTTACCCCTTTTCTTCAGATGTAAACTTTCTCTTTGTATTCACAAAGATCTTCAATAATACAAGAGCCACAGCGGGGCTTGCGGGCAATGCAGGTATAACGCCCGTGCAGGATCAACCAATGGTGGCAGTCGACTTTAAACTCTGCTGGAACCACTTTCAGTAGCTTTTCTTCTACCTGTTCGACGTTTTTCCCCGGCGCAAATTGAGTACGATTACAAACGCGGAAAATGTGCGTGTCGACAGCAATAGTCGGCCAGCCGAATGCAGTGTTTAATACGACGTTGGCTGTTTTACGACCTACGCCGGGCAGGGCTTCAAGCGCAGCACGATCTTCCGGAACCTCGCCATTATGCTGCTCCAGCAAGATACGGCAGGTTTTGATGATATTTTCTGCTTTGCTGTTATAAAGCCCAATCGTTTTGATATAGGTTTTCACCCCTTCAACGCCCAGTTCAAGCATCGCTGCAGGCGTATTCGCCACCGGGTAGAGTTTCGCCGTCGCCTTATTAACACTGACATCGGTCGCCTGAGCGGAAAGCAGTACGGCAATCAGCAATTCAAAAGGCGAACTGAAATTAAGCTCGGTGGTGGGATGAGGATTGTTCTCACGCAGGCGAGTGAGGATCTCCAGGCGTTTTGCTTTATTCATCAGACATTCCCTGTTTCACCGTTTGGCAATGCACGTTCTGCAGCTGCTTCAGCACGGCGCTTTTTCATTCTTTCATCAATCAGGTATTTTCCTGCCAGCATCAGTCCCAGGCCAATAAATGCACCTGGTGGCAGCATCGCCAGCAGGAAAGGGGAGTCGGTGTGGAAAATCTCCACGCGTAATACTTTTGCCCAGCTACCTAACAGCGCATCTGCACCGTCAAACAATGTGCCATTGCCGATAATTTCGCGTAGTGAACCCAGCACGAACATGGCGCAGGTTGCGCCCATACCAATTGAAAAGCCGTCCAGTGCCGAAAGCGCCGGACCTTTTTTGGCGGCGAAGGCTTCAGCGCGGCCCACAACGATACAGTTAGTGACAATCAGCGGAATAAAAATCCCTAATGATTGATACAGGCCAAAGGCGTAGGCGTTGATCAGCATCTGTACAGCGCTGACCACCGAGGCGATGATCATCACGTAAATGGGAATGCGGATCTCGGCTGGCGTCCAGTGACGCAGCGTCGAAATGGTCAGGTTGGTCAGCGTCAGTACCAGCGTAGTCGCAAGTCCTAAACCCAGAGCGTTAGTGGCAGTGGACGTGACCGCCAACAGAGGACAAAGGCCGAGCAACTGGACCAGCGCAGAGTTGTTTTTCCACAACCCCTGAACAATAACGTCTTTAATTTCGCTCACGCTTTATTCTCCACAGGCAGGAAGTTGAGAAAGTTGTGCCGGTAACGTCTGAGCGTACAATCCGGCGCGTTTTACCGCATTAACCACCGCGCGGGGAGTAATCGTCGCGCCGGTGAACTGGTCGAAATCACCACCATCTTTCTTCACCGCCCAGTGCGCATCATCTGCACCACTGATTTTTTTACCCGCAAAATGGGTGATCCAGTCAGAAAGGCGCAGTTCGATTTTATCGCCAAGCCCTGGCGTTTCGTGGTGCTCTGTCACGCGCGTGCCAAGTACCGTGCCGTTAAAATCGGCTCCCACCAGCAGCTGAATCGCACCGGAATAGCCATCTGGCGCGGTTGCTTCCAGAACGGCGGCTACCGGTTTGTCATCCTGTTTGGCGATGTAAACCCGATGCTCACCTTTACCTAACTCTGGCGCAGTTACCAGATAGCAACTCTGTGCCAGCGCATTGTTATAGCGTTCGGCTGGCAGCACCTGATCAAATAACGCCTTTTGTTGCAGACTGGCCTGTTCAGCAATCGTCGTTTTGGTCATCTGGTTGATGGCCGCAGTTAACCCTGTTGAACCCGCTGCAAATAGCGCCAACGTAATGCCGTGTTTTCGGATAGTTTTCAGCATGGTTTACCCTTTGCGATGGCCGTAGACGCGCGGACGCGTGTAGTAATCGATCAGAGGAACCGTGATGTTCGCCAGCAGGACGGCAAAAGCCACGCCGTCAGGATAGCCGCCGAAACTGCGGATCAACCAGACTAATAAGCCCGCAAGCGCGCCGAAAATAAGACGACCACGATTGGTCGTAGAAGCGGTAACCGGGTCAGTCAAAATAAAGAATGCGCCGAGCATGGTCGCTCCAGACAGCAGATGAATTTGCGGTGCTGCCAGTGTTTCTGGTGAGAACAACCAGCCCAACATTGCGCATAACGCCAGCGTTACTAAGAAGCTGAGGGGAATATGCCAGCGAATCGCTTTCTGCCATAGCAACCATACGCCGCCAGCCAGCCAGGCGAGATTTACCCATTGCCAACCAGCGCCCGCCAGAATACCGCTGTAGATCGGATATTGCATAATCTGTTCAACCGAATGACCGGCACGGACAGAGGTTTTAAATGTATCCAGCGGTGTCGCCTGACTAATGCCATCAATACCTAAGCGTAGTGTGTTCATATCACCACCACTGGCGGTATGACCGCTAAAAATAACCTGGATGGCGTCGATAAAACCAGGGATGTTGACCGCAATTTCATGTGGCGGTAACCAGCTGGTCATCTGCACGGGGAAGGAGATCAGTAAGACCACATAACCAATCATTGCCGGATTAAACGGGTTTTGTCCCAGACCGCCATACAACTGTTTAGCGATGATCACCGCAAACACCGTACCCAGCACGACCATCCACCATGGCGCGAGGGGGGGAATACTTACCGCCAGCAATAAGCCTGTCAGCAATGCTGAGTTATCTTTCAACGTTGCGGCTACCGACTGCTTGCGTAGTTTGAGTACGAGAGCTTCGGCTAACAGAGCACTAACCGATGCCAACAGGATCTGAACGAGAGTACCCCAACCAAAAAACCACAGTTGCGCTGCGATTCCTGGCACGGCTGCGAGCAACACCAACAGCATAATGCGCGATGTCTGGCGCTGGTTATGGGTATAAGGGGAGCTAGCTATTCTGAATACCATTTAGTCCTCGTTTACAACCTTCTGCTGGGCGGCTTTTTTGGCCTGAGCGCGGGCAATAGCCGCGGCAACTGCCGCTTTGCGCGGATCAACCTGTTCTTCTGGTACCGCATTAGCCTGTTGCTGTTCCAGCTTGCGTGCTTTGGCGCGTGCAATAGCCGCTTCGACGGCAGCTTTGCGCGGATCAACCTGTTCTTCTGGCTCCGCATTAGCCGGTTGCTGTTCCCGTTTGCGCGCTTTGGCTCGGGCAATAGCGGCTTCGACGGCGGCTTTGCGCGGATCGACCTGTTGTTCTGGCTCGGCATTAGCCTGTTGCTGTTCCAGCTTGCGTGCTTTGGCACGGGCAATAGCGGCTTCGACGGCGGCTTTGCGCGGATCGACCTGTTCTTCTGGTTCCGCATTAGCCTGTTGCTGTTCCAGCTTGCGCGCTTTGGCACGGGCAATAGCGGCTTCGACGGCGGCTTTGCGCGGATCGACCTGTTGTTCTGGTTCCGCATTAGCCTGTTGCTGTTCCAGCTTGCGCGCTTTGGCGCGGGCGATAGCTGCTTCAACGGCAGTTTTACGTGGATCAGCAACGGTTGCTGCGTCGTTAGTTTGCTGCAGTTCTGCCTGTTTCGCTCTGGCTTGCGCTTTACGGGCTTCCCGTGCTGCAATAATTGCACTGTTATCCGGGCGTTCGCCCGCTTTAATCACAATAGGCTGTGTAGCCTGGGCCTGTTTCTCTTTCACCCGCGCCAGAGCGGCAGCAATCGCATCTTTATCTTTGGCTGCAGGTTGAACGGCTGCGCTCTTATGTCGTTCAAGGCGAGCCGCTTTTTCGCGCTCCAGACGAGCCTGGCGCGCTTCGAAACGCGCTTTGGCTTCTGCGGCGCGCTTTTCTTCCTGACGAATAGCCGCAATTTCAGCTTTTTCCTGACGGAAATATTGCACCAGGGGAATATTGCTCGGGCAAACCCACGCGCAAGCCCCACATTCAATGCAATCAGCAATGTTATGCGTGGTAGCTTTATCGTGTTGCTGACCTTTGCTGAACCAGTACAACTGTTGCGGCAAAAGATCCGCAGGGCAGGCGTCAGCACAGGCGCTACACCGGATGCAGCTTTGTTCTTCCTGTGGTTCGCCAAGTTCATTGGCAGAGGGAGCCAACAGACAGTTGGTAATCTTTACGACCGGGACATCCAGCCATGGCAAGGTAAAGCCCATTAGCGGGCCACCCATAATCACCATTTGATCGGCAGAGGGGCAGAATCCGGCATCATTCAATAAATGACGCACTGGCGTCCCCAGCCGTGCCCAGACGTTGCCCGGGCGAGCGATTGCTTCGCCAGTCAGGGTTACAACACGCTCGGTAATCGGCTCGCCATCAATAACGGCACGTTTCACTGCATAAGCAGTGCCGACGTTTTGCATTAATACGCCGATATCGGATGAACGCCCGCCATGTGGAACCTGCTTCCCGGTCAGAATGTAGGTTAATTGTTTAGCACCGCCAGAAGGATATTTGGTTGGAATCACCCGCAGAGAAATATCGTTAGAGTCCGCCAGCACCGCGCGCAGCATGGAAATCGCCTGCGGTTTGTTATCTTCAATGCCGATAAGAATTTCGCGTGGCTGCAGAATATGCGCAAGAATGCGAATACCCTCTACGACCTGAGCCGCGCAATCCTGCATCAAACGGTCATCGGCGGTAATGTACGGCTCGCACTCAGCCGCGTTGATAATCAACGTTTCAATCTTATCTCCGCCACCCTGCAATTTAACGCCTGTCGGGAATCCTGCACCGCCCAGCCCGGCAACACCAAACTGATGTATGCGCTCGATTAACTCTTCGCGACTGCGAGTGCGATAATCGGCCCAGCCGTCGCGCGGGATCCAGCAGTCTTCACCATCGGCATCAATAATCACGCTTAATTCAGCTAAAGCTGAAGGATGAGCCGTAGAGTGGGGCGCAATAGCCGTAACGGTACCCGAGGTGGGCGCGTGAACAGGCAGCATTTTGCCGCGACCACGGGTAAGCGGCTGGCCGCGCAATACTTTATCGCCGACGCTAACGCACAACTCACCTTCAGCGCCAATATGCTGTTTCAGTGGAATAACAAAACGCTGCGCCAGGGGTACCTGGCGCAGGGGTGTACCGTTGGACTGGGTTTTCATCTCCGGTGGATGGATGCCGCCGTTGAAATCCCAGATTTTATTTTTTCTGAATGCAGAGAATAACTTAAGCATGGTGTTCCACGGGAATGATACGCACGGGAATGGTGTTCAGATCCCATTTCCAGGAGTCAGGTGTTTCTGCGACCGGTTGCAACGAGATGCAGTGCGTCGGGCACGGATCAACACATAAATTGCAGCCCGTACAGAGATCACTCATTACCGTATGCATGGCACGGGTAGCGCCAACGATGGCGTCTACCGGACACGCCTGAATACATTTAGTGCAGCCAATACAGTTATTTTCATCAATAACCGCCACCATCCGCGCAGGCGTTATCTCTTGCGCTTCGCCATCCAGCGGCTGCGGCTCGACATTAAGCAACTCGGCAATTTTTAGCATCACAGCTTCGCCACCTGGGGCGCAACGGTTGATTTTTTCACCGTTACAGCTGATGGCTTCCGCGTAGGGGCGACAGCCGGGATAACCGCACTGACCACACTGGCTCTGCGGTAAGATTTCGTCAATTTTCTCAACGACCGGATCGTCTTCCACCGCAAAACGGCGGGAGGCATAACCCAGAATGGCGCCAAACGCCAGGCCCAGCAGGCTCACGGCGGCAACGGCAATCCAGATAGCATTCATTACAACTTCACCAAACCACTAAAGCCCATAAAGGCCAGAGACATAAGACCTGCGGTAATTAACGCAATGGCATTACCGCGAAAAGGTGCCGGGACATCAGCCACAGCAAGGCGTTCGCGGATGGCGGCGAAGAGCACCATCACCAGCGAGAAACCGACAGCGGCGGAAAAACCGTACAGCGCCGACTGCAAGAAATTGTGCCCGAGATTGATATTCAGCAACGCCACGCCGAGCACTGCACAGTTGGTGGTGATAAGCGGCAAAAAAATCCCCAGCAGACGGTAAAGCACCGGGCTGGTTTTGCGCACCACCATCTCGGTGAACTGCACGACCACAGCAATCACCAGAATAAATGCCAGGGTGCGCAGGTAAATCAGATTAAGTGGGATCAAAATCCACGTATCGATAAGCCAGGCGCAAATAGACGCCAGCGTCATCACAAACGTTGTTGCCAGCCCCATGCCCATCGCGGTTTCCAGTTTTTTGGAAACCCCCATAAACGGACAGAGACCGAGAAACTTGACCAGTACAAAGTTATTGACCAGTACAGTTCCGACAAACAGTAACAGGTAGTCAGTCATTTTTCGGCCTGAAATAAAAAAGCCGCCTATTATCCGTTAATCCAGAGCAGGCGACAACAGGTTAACTGTAAGGTTATTACGGATTCACAAACGTCGCTTTTACCCGCGACGAGCGTTTGAAATAGGGGACGATCAATGCGGTTGCCAACAAAGTAAACAGCAACTGGCGAACGGCTATGCCATCTTCCACGGGTGAAAAAGCGAATGCTTTTACTGCCAGCAATACGGAAATAAGCAGCCAGATAATATAGTGTTTAGGAACACAACGCCGACGTTTAAAGAAAGCGATGGTCAACCACAGTGTGTAATACCACAAGGCGATAGCGGTAATAAAAGAAACGCCCCATAAGATTTGTGTCGTCAGTGCTTGTCCGCCGAGCGTTTGAAATGTTTGCGGAGAAGATAACGCAGCGGTATACAGCAACAACGCCAGCGTCGTACTCAACAGAGCGACTAAAAGCCAGGCCAACGGGCCAAGCAACCAGCCTCCAATACGTTGTGGCGTTGTGGTGGTCATAGGTTCTCCAGAATAGCGACGCAAACAGGCAAATCTAATTTTAGGGGCGTTATTATAAGGCTTTTATAACCGATCGCTACTTTCTTTATTGGACATAGTGCCAGACGGACTTCGGTACCTGGCCGAGGTCAAACAAACGCCCGCCAGAAACCAGCTCTGCGCGACGGTGATCGGCAGCACGATACATATTGATCAGTTCCTGATCGTCCGTCAGGGTGTAATTAAGATGGTCGTAGAGTTTTTCCAGACTTTCGAGTGAACTGATTTTGCGAAATTTTAATAAGTAGTCCTGAACAGTCATAAAAGGTCCATAAAATAATTAATACCAAAGGGGTAGGTATTATTAGTGATGATAAAATTTCACCAAAAGTGAACGCTTGTGTTATTACAATAATAAGAATGCGCTGATGGCAAATATTCAGGGATGAAAAACTGCTCTGAAAAGAGTAACGCGCTTTACTATCCCTGACAATCACCAACAACATCGAACAAGATAATAAATTCCTGGTTTAGTGTCAAATAGCCATCATACTTCAATGAGAGGCAATGACATGAGCGACAACATCCGTGTTGGGTTGATTGGGTATGGTTATGCGAGCAAAACCTTCCATGCGCCCCTGATTGCGGGCACGCCCGGGCAGGAACTGGCGGTAATCTCCAGCAGTGATGAAACAAAAGTAAAAGCCGACTGGCCAACGGTTACGGTTGTCTCTGAGCCGAAGCATCTGTTTAACGATCCCAACATAGACCTGATTGTCATTCCTACACCCAACGATACCCATTTCCCGTTAGCCAAAGCGGCGCTTGAGGCGGGTAAACATGTGGTCGTTGATAAACCCTTTACCGTGACACTGTCACAAGCGCGAGAGCTGGATGCGCTGGCAAAAAGCCTGGGGCGTGTGCTGTCTGTATTCCATAACCGTCGCTGGGATAGCGATTTCTTGACGCTAAAAGGTTTACTCGCGGAAGGCGTGCTGGGTGAAGTTGCTTACTTTGAGTCTCATTTTGACCGCTTCCGTCCGCAGGTGCGCGATCGTTGGCGTGAACAGGGCGGCCCAGGCAGCGGTATCTGGTACGATTTAGCACCACATCTTCTTGATCAGGCCATTACGCTTTTTGGTTTACCGGTCAGCATGACGGTAGATTTGGCACAGTTACGGCCCGGAGCGCAGTCGACCGATTATTTCCACGCCATCTTGTCCTATCCACAGCGGCGAGTCATTTTACACGGTACCATGCTGGCAGCCGCTGAGTCAGCACGGTATATCGTGCATGGATCCCGAGGCAGTTATGTGAAATATGGCCTCGATCCACAGGAAGAACGTCTGAAAAATGGCGAGCGTCTACCGCAGGAAGACTGGGGCTACGATATGCGTGATGGCGTACTTACCCGCGTGGAAGGTGAGGAACGTGTCGAAGAAACGCTGTTGACGGTGCCTGGGAATTATCCGGCTTACTATGCGGCTATTCGTGATGCGTTAAATGGCGATGGTGAAAATCCGGTTCCGGCAAGCCAGGCAATCCAGGTAATGGAGTTGATTGAGCTGGGCATCGAATCCGCCAAACATCGCGCGACTTTGTGCCTTGCATGAAAAATGGATGGTGCATTTGCACCATCCATTTTGTTACTTCGCGGCGACTTTTTCTCGCAGTGCGCGTTTTTCCTCAGCGCTGAGGAAAGCCATTTCCAGACCATTAATCTGTGCCTGGCGGATTTGCTCGCGGGATAACCCAGCAGCTGGCGCGGCAACGGTATATTCGTGAATGATATCCACTCCCTGTACGCCGGGATCGTCAGTGTTAATGCTGGCACGAATGCCATGCTCAAGGAACGTTTTCAGCGGATGTGCAGCCAGCTCTGCTACGGTGCTGGTCTGAATATTGGAGGTCAGACAGGATTCAATACCAATTTGTTGCTCGGCGAGAAAATCCATCAGCGCCCGATCTTCAATGGCTTTTACGCCATGTCCAATACGCTCCGCACCCAGTTCACGAATCGCCTGCCAGATGCTTTCCGGCCCGGCAGCTTCGCCTGCATGGACGGTAATATGCCAGCCCGCATCACGCGCGCGGTTGAAGTGAGAAAGGAACAGACTTCCCGGGAAACCAAGTTCATCACCGGCTAAATCAAGTGCGGTAATCTGGTCACGGTGGGCTAAAAAGGCCTCCAGCTCTTGCTGACAGGCGGCTTCGCCGAAGGTCCGGCTCATAATGCCGATAAGCTTCGCCTGCACACCAAAGGTGCGGCAACCTTCACGTACGCCATCGATCACCGCTTCGACAACACCCGCTACAGGCAGCTGATGTGCCATTGCCATGTAGCCTGGTGAAAAACGCAGCTCGACATAGTGCAGGCCGTGACGGGCTGCATCTTCAATGTTTTCAAATGCCACGCGGCGACAGGCATCAAGAGAGGCGAGAACTTTAACGCCCCAGTCAAGTTTGGTCAGAAAGCTCACCAGATCGGGTTCGTTGGCAATGACCTGAACGTGGGGAATCAGTGTTTCCAGGGATTGTGCAGGAAGCGAGATATTATACTGGCGGCCAAGTTCAAGAATGGTCTGGGGACGAATGTTGCCATCAAGGTGGCGATGGATATCAGTTAATGGCAGGGTGGTATCAATCATGGTCGCACTCTTTTTCTGGATATAAAAGTGCGCACCATTATAAAAACAAAGCAGGGTAAAAATCCACGATTGCGCAACGATTTTTTACGTTGCGCAATTGGGGTTAACGAACAGCGCGGATGGCGTTAATTAATCCAGCCACACCTTTTTCCAGTTTCGAACGTGGGCAGCCGGCATTGAGACGGACAAAACCACGACCTTCTTCACCGTAGGTATACCCCGGCATGATCGCGACTTTTTCTTGTTCGATAAGTGCTTTTTGCAACGCGTTGTCGTCAATATTCAACGGACGTAAATCAAGCCATGCCAGATAAGTGGATTGTGGGATCTGCCAGTTGAGTTCAGGAAACGCGGCGTTCATTTTATCTGCGATATACGTCAGGTTATCTTTCAGATAGATGCGTAAGGCATCCAGCCACGGCGCGCCTTGCTGATAGGCGGCGATATGGGCAGTTAACGCCAGTACCGAAGGGGAAGAAAGCCCATCACGGCCTTTCAGTGCCGATAAATAGGCATCGCGGCTACTGCTATTTTCTATAATCCCGTAAGCACCGGTCAGGGCGGGAATATTGAAACTTTTCGAGCCCGACGTTAGCAACGCCCAGTCTCCGCGAGCCACATTACTCCAGGGAATATGCGGCTGCTCGCCCCAAACCATATCCATATGGATTTCATCGGAAATAACCCGCACACCATGACGCTCGCACAGGTCAGCCATGATCTCCAGCTCATCGCACGTCCACACTTTCCCGGTAGGATTCTGTGGGCTACACAGGAGCATAATTTTACATTCTGGTTTCGCCAACACGGCTTCCAACTTGCCCATATCGCAAAACCAACCATCAGCCTGCTTCTCTAAAGCAACGGGCATTACTGTGCGCTGGTTACCTTCAATGGCCTTGTAAAATGCGTCATAGGCGGGTGTGTGGATCACCACGCCTTCACCTGTTTCAGACCACTGACGAATCAGTTCTGAAACCATATAGATGACAGAAGGGCCATACACCACCGTCTGAGAATCGATGGCGGTGTAATGCTGGGTGGAAAACCAGTGGGCAATAGCCGCGAGAAACTCATCGTTTTTCCAGCGGCTGTAGCCAAATACGCCGTGCATCAGGCGCTGATTCAGCGCCTCGATAATGCAGGGGGCAGTGGCAAAATCCATGTCTGAAATCGTGAACGGTAACAGGTCAGCAGTGCCGAAACGGTCAGCGACATAATCCCACTGTGTACACCATGTGCCATGACGATCCACGACCTTTGAAAAATCGAACATATCTTATCCTTATGCCTGGACAGTATGCATCAGACCGGCCATTTCATCTTTTACTGACTGAACTTGTGGCCCGATAACAACCTGCAGGTTATGTTGATTAAGTTGTACTACGCCAATTGCCCGATTGTCCTTCAGTGCCTGCACATTAACAAGCGACATATCTTTCACAGACAAACGCAGACGGGTAATGCAGTTATCGAGGCTGACAATATTGTCGGCACCGCCTAATGCTTCGAGGATTGCAGGAACGTTGTAACCTGATTTACCCGGCGCACCGGCAACGGCTTTTTCGATTGAGCTGGCAACTTCGCTATCGCGCCCCGGGGTTTTCAGATTGAAGCGGGTGATAGCGAAACGGAAGATGACGTAGTAAACGACAAACCAGATTGCCGCCACCACTGGCACCATGTACCACTTGGTTGACAGACCATGCAAAATACCGAACACCACGAAGTCGATGATATTGCCGTCGGTATTACCGATGGTGACGCCGAGCACAGACATGACGGTGAAGCCGAGGCCGGTTAACAGCGCGTGGATGACATACAGAACTGGCGCTACGAACAGGAACAGGAATTCCAGCGGTTCGGTAGTGCCGCCAACGACGCAGGCGATCAGGCCAGAAATCAGCAGACCTTTAATTTTATGGCGATTTTCCGGGCGCGCGCAGTGATACATAGCTAACGCTGCACCTGGCAGACCGCCGAGAAACGCAGGCATTTTACCTTGCGAAAGGAAACGCGTGGCGCTTTCAGAAAAACCGTGAGTGGTCGGGCAACTCAATTGCGCCTGGAAGATGGTCAGTGCGCCGCTGACGGTTTGACCGCAGACTTCCTGCGTGCCGCCTGCGTCGGTAAAGCGAATTAATGCCACCAGAATGTGATGCAGACCAAACGGCAACGGCAGACGTTCACCGGTACCAAACAGCATCGGTCCGAAATCACCCGCGCTGTTTATCATATGGCCCAAGCCGCTAATACCCATGGCGAAAATCGGCCAGACTAATGGAATCACCAGGCCGACAAGGCCCATCACCAGCGAGGAGATAATTGGTACGAAGCGCGTACCGCCGAAGAATGCCAGCGCATCCGGCAGGCGGATATTATGGAAACGCTCATGCAGCATCCAGACGATAATACCGGCGATCACCGCACCGAGGATCCCGGTATCGATCGACTGGATCCCAAGAATGCTCTGGATGTTATTGGCTTTCAGAACCGCGGCATCCGTGGTTGGCAGAATGCCTTTATTGGTCAACCAGAAGTTTACCGCGAGGTTCATTACCGCATAACCGATGAAGCCAGCGAATGCCGCTACGCCTTTATTTTCGCGTGCCAGGCCCAGCGGGATGGCGATACAGAACATGACAGGCAGGAAACTAAAAGCAAACGAGCCAATCTTACTCATCCAGGTAAAGATAGCCTGCAACACGGGGTTGCCCAGGACCGGGATCAGGGTTATGACATCATGGCTGCTAAGAGAACTACCAATGCCGAGCATAATGCCGCAGAACGACAATAATGCCACGGGTAACATGAAGGTTTTGCCTAACTGCTGGAAGAACTCCCACAGCGTGACTTTCGGTGCTGTTTTCGCCGTCATAAAACGACTCCTCGTAGAGAACAATCTGGATTCAGTAAATTGCGCGAGAAGATAAAACGTTTTATCAAATTTTAGTGAGGCATAAATCACATTACGCAACGATAATAGCGGGTATAAGATAAATAAAAGGTAAAACGTTTTATCTGTCACATAATCAGGGAGTAGGTCATCTGCATGGCTACCGCCAAAAAAATAACCATTCATGATGTTGCGCTGGCTGCGGGCGTGTCGGTAAGTACCGTTTCGCTGGTGCTTAGTGGCAAAGGGCGAATCTCTACCGCCACAGGAGAACGCGTTAACGCCGCCATTGAAGAGCTGGGATTTGTGCGCAATCGCCAGGCGTCGGCGCTGCGCGGCGGGCAAAGCGGCGTCATTGGTTTGATCGTCCGTGATTTATCTGCGCCGTTTTACGCCGAATTGACGGCCGGATTGACGGAAGCTCTGGAAGCGCAGGGACGGATGGTTTTTTTGCTTCACGGCGGTAAAGACGGTGAGCAGCTGGCACAGCGGTTTTCACTGTTACTGAATCAGGGTGTCGATGGTGTGGTAATTGCCGGAGCTGCAGGAAGTAGCGATGACCTGCGACGGATGGCAGAAGAAAAAGCTATCCCGGTGATTTTCGCTTCCCGTGCCAGTTATCTTGATGATGTTGATACGGTTCGCCCGGACAACATGCAGGCTGCACAGTTGTTGACGGAGCATCTCATTCGCAATGGGCATCAGCGGATCGCCTGGCTGGGAGGGCAAAGTTCCTCATTAACCCGTGCAGAACGGGTTGGGGGCTATTGTGCAACTCTACTAAAATTTGGCCTGCCGTTTCATAGCGATTGGGTGTTGGAGTGCACTTCCAGCCAGAAGCAAGCCGCGGAAGCTATCACGGCGCTTTTACGTCATAACCCGACCATCAGTGCCGTGGTTTGCTATAACGAAACTATTGCGATGGGGGCATGGTTTGGTTTGCTCAAAGCAGGGCGGCAAAGCGGGGAAAGCGGAGTCGATCGTTACTTTGAGCAACAGGTTTCGCTGGCGGCATTTACCGATGCGACACCAACCACACTTGATGATATACCTGTTACCTGGGCCAGCACGCCAGCGCGGGAACTTGGTATCACACTTGCGGATCGCATGATGCAAAAAATCACCCATGAAGAGACGCATTCACGCAATCTTATTATTCCCGCCCGGCTCATTGCAGCGAAATAATCCTCTCTTTATCTGCTATACCTGGTAGTGTCCTTTCCTCAAGGTTAATGATAAAAAATGTGGCACACAGGCGGTGCCTTTTATTTTTACTGAAGTTCACAGGAGGTTTATGTGTTTAATTCTGACAACCTGAGACTCGAAGGAAAATGCGCCATCATCACAGGTGCGGGTGCAGGTATTGGTAAAGAAATCGCCATTACATTCGCGACAGCTGGCGCATCTGTGGTGGTCAGTGATATTAACGCCGACGCAGCTAACCATGTTGTAGACGAAATTCAACAACTGGGTGGTCAGGCATTTGCCTGCCGTTGTGATATTACTTCCGAACAGGAACTCTCTGCACTGGCAGACTTTGCTATCAGTAAGCTGGGTAAAGTTGATATTCTGGTTAACAACGCCGGTGGCGGTGGACCTAAACCGTTTGATATGCCAATGGCGGATTTTCGCCGTGCTTATGAACTGAATGTGTTTTCTTTTTTCCATCTGTCACAACTTGTTGCGCCAGAAATGGAAAAAAATGGCGGTGGCGTTATTCTGACCATCACTTCTATGGCGGCAGAAAATAAAAATATAAACATGACTTCCTATGCATCATCTAAAGCTGCGGCCAGTCATCTGGTCAGAAATATGGCGTTTGACCTGGGTGAAAAAAATATTCGGGTAAATGGCATTGCGCCGGGGGCAATATTAACCGATGCCCTGAAATCCGTTATTACACCAGAAATTGAACAAAAAATGTTACAGCACACGCCGATCAGACGTCTGGGCCAACCGCAAGATATTGCTAACGCAGCGCTGTTCCTTTGCTCGCCTGCTGCGAGCTGGGTAAGCGGACAAATTCTCACCGTCTCCGGTGGTGGGGTACAGGAGCTCAATTAATACACTAACGGACCGGTAAACAACCGTGCGTGTTGTTTACCGGGATAAACTCATCAACGTCTCTGCTAAATAACTGGCAGCCAAATCACGGCTATTGGTTAACCAATTTCAGAGTGAAAAGTATACGAATAGAGTGTGCCTTCGCACTATTCAACAGCAATGATAGGCGCTCACCTGACAACGCGGTAAACTAGTTATTCACGCTAACTATAATGGTTTAATGATGGATAACATGCAGACTGAAGCACAACCGACACGGACCCGGATCCTCAATGCTGCCAGAGAGATTTTTTCAGAAAATGGATTTCACAGTGCCTCGATGAAAGCCATCTGTAAATCTTGCGCCATTAGTCCCGGGACGCTCTATCACCATTTCATCTCCAAAGAAGCCTTGATTCAGGCGATTATCTTACAGGACCAGGAGAGGGCGCTGGCCCGTTTCCGGGAACCGATTGAAGGGATTCATTTCGTTGACTATATGGTCGAGTCCATTGTCTCTCTCACCCATGAAGCCTTTGGACAACGGGCGCTGGTGGTTGAAATTATGGCGGAAGGGATGCGTAACCCACAGGTCGCCGCCATGCTTAAAAATAAGCATATGACGATCACGGAATTTGTTGCCCAGCGGATGCGTGATGCCCAGCAAAAAGGCGAGATAAGCCCAGACATCAACACGGCAATGACTTCACGTTTACTGCTGGATCTGACCTACGGTGTACTGGCCGATATCGAAGCGGAAGACCTGGCGCGTGAAGCGTCGTTTGCTCAGGGATTACGCGCGATGATTGGCGGTATCTTAACCGCATCCTGATTCTCTCTCTTTTTCGGCGGGCTGGTGATAACTGTGCCCGCGTTTCATATCGTAATTTCTCTGTGCAAAAATTATCCTTCCCGGCTTCGGAGAATTCCCCCCAAAATATTCACTGTAGCCATATGTCATGAGAGTTTATCGTTCCCAATACGCTCGAACGAACGTTCGGTTGCTTATTTTATGGCTTCTGTCAACGCTGTTTTAAAGATTAATGCGATCTATATCACGCTGTGGGTATTGCAGTTTTTGGTTTTTTGATCGCGGTGTCAGTTCTTTTTATTTCCATTTCTCTTCCATGGGTTTCTCACAGATAACTGTGTGCAACACAGAATTGGTTAACTAATCAGATTAAAGGTTGACCAGTATTATTATCTTAATGAGGAGTCCCTTATGTTACGTCCTGTAGAAACCCCAACCCGTGAAATCAAAAAACTCGACGGCCTGTGGGCATTCAGTCTGGATCGCGAAAACTGTGGAATTGATCAGCGTTGGTGGGAAAGCGCGTTACAAGAAAGCCGGGCAATTGCTGTGCCAGGCAGTTTTAACGATCAGTTCGCCGATGCAGATATTCGTAATTATGCGGGCAACGTCTGGTATCAGCGCGAAGTCTTTATACCGAAAGGTTGGGCAGGCCAGCGTATCGTGCTGCGTTTCGATGCGGTCACTCATTACGGCAAAGTGTGGGTCAATAATCAGGAAGTGATGGAGCATCAGGGCGGCTATACGCCATTTGAAGCCGATGTCACGCCGTATGTTATTGCCGGGAAAAGTGTACGTATCACCGTTTGTGTGAACAACGAACTGAACTGGCAGACTATCCCGCCGGGAATGGTGATTACCGACGAAAACGGCAAGAAAAAGCAGTCTTACTTCCATGATTTCTTTAACTATGCCGGGATCCATCGCAGCGTAATGCTCTACACCACGCCGAACACCTGGGTGGACGATATCACCGTGGTGACGCATGTCGCGCAAGACTGTAACCACGCGTCTGTTGACTGGCAGGTGGTGGCCAATGGTGATGTCAGCGTTGAACTGCGTGATGCGGATCAACAGGTGGTTGCAACTGGACAAGGCACTAGCGGGACTTTGCAAGTGGTGAATCCGCACCTCTGGCAACCGGGTGAAGGTTATCTCTATGAACTGTGCGTCACAGCCAAAAGCCAGACAGAGTGTGATATCTACCCGCTTCGCGTCGGCATCCGGTCAGTGGCAGTGAAGGGCGAACAGTTCCTGATTAACCACAAACCGTTCTACTTTACTGGCTTTGGTCGTCATGAAGATGCGGACTTGCGTGGCAAAGGATTCGATAACGTGCTGATGGTGCACGACCACGCATTAATGGACTGGATTGGGGCCAACTCCTACCGTACCTCGCATTACCCTTACGCTGAAGAGATGCTCGACTGGGCAGATGAACATGGCATCGTGGTGATTGATGAAACTGCTGCTGTCGGCTTTAACCTCTCTTTAGGCATTGGTTTCGAAGCGGGCAACAAGCCGAAAGAACTGTACAGCGAAGAGGCAGTCAACGGGGAAACTCAGCAAGCGCACTTACAGGCGATTAAAGAGCTGATAGCGCGTGACAAAAACCACCCAAGCGTGGTGATGTGGAGTATTGCCAACGAACCGGATACCCGTCCGCAAGGTGCACGGGAATATTTCGCGCCACTGGCGGAAGCAACGCGTAAACTCGACCCGACGCGTCCGATCACCTGCGTCAATGTAATGTTCTGCGACGCTCACACCGATACCATCAGCGATCTCTTTGATGTGCTGTGCCTGAACCGTTATTACGGATGGTATGTCCAAAGCGGCGATTTGGAAACGGCAGAGAAGGTACTGGAAAAAGAACTTCTGGCCTGGCAGGAGAAACTGCATCAGCCGATTATCATCACCGAATACGGCGTGGATACGTTAGCCGGGCTGCACTCAATGTACACCGACATGTGGAGTGAAGAGTATCAGTGTGCATGGCTGGATATGTATCACCGCGTCTTTGATCGCGTCAGCGCCGTCGTCGGTGAACAGGTATGGAATTTCGCCGATTTTGCGACCTCGCAAGGCATATTGCGCGTTGGCGGTAACAAGAAAGGGATCTTCACTCGCGACCGCAAACCGAAGTCGGCGGCTTTTCTGCTGCAAAAACGCTGGACTGGCATGAACTTCGGTGAAAAACCGCAGCAGGGAGGCAAACAATGAATCAACAACTCTCCTGGCGCACCATCGTCGGCTACAGCCTCGGTGACGTCGCCAATAACTTCGCCTTCGCAATGGGGGCGCTCTTCCTGTTGAGTTACTACACCGACGTCGCTGGCGTCGGTGCCGCTGCGGCGGGCACCATGCTGTTACTGGTGCGGGTATTCGATGCCTTCGCCGACGTCTTTGCCGGACGAGTGGTGGACAGTGTGAATACCCGCTGGGGAAAATTCCGCCCGTTTTTACTCTTCGGTACTGCGCCGTTAATGATCTTCAGCGTGCTGGTATTCTGGGTGCTGACCGACTGGAGCCATGGTAGCAAAGTGGTGTATGCATATTTGACCTACATGGGCCTCGGGCTTTGCTACAGCCTGGTGAATATTCCTTATGGTTCACTTGCTACCGCGATGACCCAACAACCACAATCCCGCGCCCGTCTGGGCGCGGCTCGTGGGATTGCCGCTTCATTGACCTTTGTCTGCCTGGCATTTCTGATAGGACCGAGCATTAAGAACTCCAGCCCGGAAGAGATGGTGTCGGTATACCATTTCTGGACAATTGTGCTGGCGATTGCCGGAATGGTGCTTTACTTCATCTGCTTCAAATCGACGCGTGAGAATGTGGTACGTATCGTTGCGCAGCCGTCATTGAATATCAGTCTGCAAACCCTGAAACGGAATCGCCCGCTGTTTATGTTGTGCATCGGTGCGCTGTGTGTGCTGATTTCGACCTTTGCGGTCAGCGCCTCGTCGTTGTTCTACGTGCGCTATGTGTTAAATGA
>ENA-OUXD01000009-OUXD01000009.1-marine-metagenome-genome-assembly--contig:-NODE-9-length-40384-cov-228.135857_pt1 | contig 40384 bp, 41 predicted proteins | sample MGYA00248448_ERZ584579 | MGnify/ENA primary metagenome ERZ584579 (study PRJEB26545, sample SAMN05421970) | marine metagenome | isolation source: Line P, North Pacific Ocean | place: Canada:British... | reverse complement strand
TTACGCCAAGCTATTTAGGTGAGACTATAGAATACTCAAGCTTGCATGCCTGCAGGTCGACTCTAGAGGATCCCACTCTTCATCTTCATACTTTGCCATAAAGTAATTTGATGCAGTTTCTAAATCATTCATGATGAAGGATTCTTCGCCAACGTTATATTCTTTTCCATGATCGTAATATTCAACAGGCGTTTTTGTAATAAGATCATTTGGACATAGACCACATTCGCATTGTGCTCTCAAGACACCCCAATGTTTTGAAGGAGAAAGTGTGAGTGTCGAGTATAGGTGATAAGTTTTTGACATGACTAATTCTCTCTTAACTTATTTTTGTTCAATAACTTAGCGTACGGTTTGTGTTAGCTGACAAACTTTATTGACGGAGGGGCTGACAGACTATTTGAGGGGCTTTAGTATGCTGATGATAGTCTGAAGGCCGACCGTGAAGTTGTGCTTGAGGCCGTTAAAACGTATGGCTACGTGCTTGAGTTTGCTGATGAGAGCCTGAAGGCCGACCGCGAGGTTGTGCTTGAGGCCACTAAACCTTTTCCACTTCCTAAAATTTTCCTAATCTGGTAAACTTAATGACGTTATGGGCAAGCTGCCAGCTGTCTGCTGCTGAGTTGACGGCTTTCTGTTGACGGCTTTCTATTGAATTATATTTGTTGGAATCTAAACTATGGAAACGATTGATTTTTTAGTCTTTACTAATGACTTATCGATAGGAAAGCAGAATAATCTTCTCCGTGTTGAATTTCATAAAAACGCATGTAAATTAATTGAAACGGAGATAAATGTTGCCGGAGGCATTGCAGGGAAAAAGGTCATTATTCACTACACCCACGTGCCACTAGGTATGGGTCATGGAGAAGAAGTAGCGGACGAAATAATCAAAGTTATCCGGAGTAACCCAAATATTATATGTATGAATGGAGCTAGTAATAAGGCTGCTAACGAAATACTACTTCAAGAATTAAACTTAGACCAAATGCTGTATTTTTCTGGAACGAATGTAGGTGGATTTCATCCCAATAAGTTTCAAGTTACACGACGCTCTGATGAGACCAACGCTAAACTAATTTCTCATATAACTAAGGCTTTAAATAATAATTCTAATATATTTTACCTACATAGGGGAATACGCACAGCGAACCATGAATCCAAATTCACTCCGACTGACAGAGAAAACCTGATTTCAAAAAATTTCTCTGGAATACAGGAAATCACAGAAATTAAAAATAAAGTTGCAGAAACATTATGCCTTTTAGACGATAATGACATTGTAATAATAGACCTGGACCTCAAGGCCTTAAAAGAAGTGATTAATTATCTAAATGAAAAAGAAAAACAATCGGTAGTTTGGTCCCTTTTTGGATCTGTCGACAACCGTTTTTCTAAAATAGCTTTTCCACTTCGACAAGCTTCTCCTGATTTTGGATTTCGAGACCTTGACTTTCAACAATTAATAAATACTGCAGCTGGAGATTTTACGGAAGAAGAGAAAATAACTCTTAGCTCATCTTATCCGAATTTAGAGTTTCCACTGCTGGTGGCCTACGCATCGAAAGAGGCAGGTTTAACTTTCTCTAATAAAGAGCAATTCCTGACTGATACCTCGCGAGCCATCAATGCTATTGATGGCAAAAATGATATCTTTACTGGCAAGGGAGGTTCATATGCTTTTAAAGATAATGTTAATATTTTAAGAAGCTCTTACCTCTATCAATTTCCCACATCGTTGCAGAGGCATGGTACCTATTCGAAACTATTCTACCCAGAGCAGATCTCTAATGAAATAGATGGCTACTCAATTTATAAGGTAAACTACGTCAATATCGACGTACTACGAGCAACCAACATAAACATTGGTGATGGAACATGGGGTTGTGAGTTCTATCTGGATATCGTCTCACCACACGATAATCCTCTTGAGATTATCAACTTCAATAATCTCAGTTCCATCAATCCAAAGTTTGAGGCAAAACCTATCTCGAAAGAACACGTCGACGAAGAAGAAGAAAACTCGTGCCGGTACTACGTTGTTGCAAATTTTGACTTTAGTCCTCTTGCAGATAACTATCCCTTTGACTGGCAGCATATCTATATATCCTTCAGTATAGCTGATCAAAACAGGTATGGGATTATTCAACCCATTCCTGAAGCCCTGCTCGACAAGGACTTCCATGTCGATGGATGGAACCTGAATGAAGCGACGACCGGTGTTCTGCGAAAAAAAGAGCTGACACATAAAGGTACGAATTATTTAAGGAGAATCAAAGTCAGAGAGGAAGCAAGGGTCGGTTGGATTCTAGCTCGCGCAAATTCCGTTACCTTAATGAAAATCGGCATCCCTTTGTCCTTTCTGTTATTCCTGAACTACTACACTCTATTCATGAATTTTAAAAATATTGGGGACTCAGTTGGGATCCTGACGACGGCGTTCTTGGCCGGCATTGCACTATATTTTTCTACTGAAAGACCCCAGCCCCTGCGAATGACGACGGTAGACCTTATATTTCTATGGTATTACATGCTGACCGGAATCATCATTGTAGTCACCTCGATATCTTCATTGCTCGGCGCAAAGATATTCATTTTAGCTGTAATCGGATTAAAATTTATCGTACCTCTAGGCATAATCGCCATTTGCATATTTATTCTAAGACGGATTAAGTCCAATAGGCTAAAACCAAGAATAAACTAGAGGAAGTCAAGTGGTTAAGGCATTTTCACCCTCTCAACACTCTCATTCTCAATGACGAAGTTCCTATAAGCGGGGGTCGTACGATGTTATATTATTATATTTATCACATGACCCGTGAATGGCTTAAAACGAATGGTAACTATAACTAACCCTAATAACCTCGCTGAAGCGGGATTTAAAACCCGGTTCGGGGATCATTGGCCGAGGATAAGGTGCGGGGCTAAAACACGTCGGGGATCAGCCTGCCTTAAGCCCGCTCTCAAAAATAAAACCCGGTGCCAACTGCATGGCGGCAAGAGTACGGGTCCGAGGACTCCCGATGGGAAGGCACGGGTCGTTGCGGCTAATACGAAACACGGACGACGGTCCATGGCCCATGCTTCACGGATCAAGGCTATTAATGCAGAGCTAAGGCGGATCACTCATGAGATGCGGCGGGGCGGGTTCTTACCCTGACGGGCATTACGGATTCGATACTATGTGCTCTGCTTAATTGGCCGCAATTATCGATGCGCATGGTTCCTCAGATCGGGGGCTTAGGCTGGTTTTACTCAAACAACACAGCTAGATCCACCAATCTCCTTACAGATCAATGACCTAGCTGAACGCTAGTTACACATCGCGCGGCGGTTGAACTTTATATATATTTGTCATATCGTATTCTGAACGAGGGGGATCTCGGAAACATTTGGGAAACATAGGTCGGTAACGCATAGAGAAACTGTTCTGAATATTAATTTTTGGAGGTTATGATGCACTATATAATAGGTCTTGGAATAGTAGGAATAATATTATATTTCTTAGTTATTGGTGGCATCTTAATATGGCCTTTAATCAACGTTGTCGCATATCTAAAAGTTTTGATTTTCCCTCGGGCCATAAGAAAAAAATATGGCTCATATGCGGCTGTTCTTTCAAATAATAGTTTTGATCAAGAAATTACCGATCAAGATGACAATGAACTAAAAACTTTGCGCACTCTGGCAATAAAATTAAATAGTAGACAAACAAAATTGTATGATGAATTAAGGGCATTAGGAGATTTAAGTAGAAATAAAGATGGAGCGATAAGTCAAAGATCCAAGGCAGGAAAAGAAGGACAACGACTTACTGATGAAATTTATTCTATCGAACAAGAAATAGAGACTTGCGTTGGAGCAAGCAGCTCAATATTGCAGAAGCCCCATGTTGCTTGGACTGATTGGTCACAAAGGTATGGTCGATACCTCGGTAATAGAGATTCTATAATTTTTATGGTAGTAGGTTTCCCTATTTTCTTTTTCATTTTAGGACAATTTAATCTTCTAGAATTAAACTATCCGTCTTTTGAAAATCTTGCAGAAATTTATATATACGTAACTTTTGTTGCTCCAGTGTCAGACATTCTCGACATTTCTTTGTTTAAAGAAGGATTTTTTTCACTATTGATCGGTTATGATTACGCTATTATGCTAACAAAAAATTATGAAAAAGTGTATACGCTGTATAATTGGATGGTAACGAGTTTACCTATGCCAATACTAACATTTTTAGTCTATGTTATTTCTAAAAGCATCCACGTAAATAAAACAACGGCTTTAGAACCAGAAATAAGGCAACTATAAAATTCATGAAAAATAAACACTCTGATTAAAACCTTATAAAATCCACTCACATAGTCTGTCAGCCCCTCGGTCAATAAAGTGTTTCAGCTAATACAAACCGTAAGTTTTTGATCCGTTTCAAGGATCACTCGTCACCAACACGTTGATATTACTGCCAGTCTCTCAGTTTAAATCGATTGAATTGCGGGTTCCTCATTATCCTTTTTGGGTTCACATCGGGTGTCCATAGAAATCACTGGTAGAGAGAACTTAAATGTCCTCGCAGATTTCTCGCAAGTCGCTTGATTCTCTTGTGGAATTCTGAGTTCAAATGTTTTCTGTTCCTCACCAATAACAGGACTTCCCATGGTAATTAGGACTACTAACATAAATTTCATAGTATCTGCACCGATCTAATCTTAACAACTATTGAGAGAGAATGTACTCTTTGAGAGCCCTCGTTTTGCCTGTCATTCGTTTGATTGGTCTAATTTTATCAGGCCGCCAATCACCGTCTAAATCCATACCTAGGGCATCAGCCTTCCCATCCCCGTCACTATCAATTTTCCATACAAAAATTTTCTTCGTTCCTACGTAGCGAGAATAGATGCGCGCCTCTGCTTTTCCATCCGAGTTTTTGTCGTAAATATAATAATCGATCTTACCATCTTCGTTTTTATCAACCATTACCATACTTGCTGACCTTTCTTTACCGAGTCTAACCAAATATAAATCAGAAATACCATTTTTGTTAGTATCAATGGATTTGACCTTTGGATTATTAGCTAATTTCGATACGGTATTTGGACGCTGAAACCTTCTATTTTTCTTTTCACGCATCAACCGATACACTTCTCCAATATGAACGGCAAAACTTAATCCTTGAGCTTTATCCTTCTTTACACTGTTTATTCCAATCACTTCACCTCGAATATTAATAAGTGGACCGCCTGAATTGCCTGGGTTGATTGCTGCATCTGTTTGAATAACATCGGCAATTCTTATATATTTTTTATCTTCGCTTACCGGCCACTTGAAATTTTTTCTAATTTGACTAACCTGCCCTTTTGAAAAAGACCAGTCCAGTCCGCTTGGATGACCAATGGCATAGACAGTTGCCCCACCTTTAACCTGTTTCTCCAATGCCACGCCTTCGGGTGCTAATTTGGCAACCTGTAAGTTCGGGATCACCGTCTCGAGTTTCAGCAGGGCGATATCAGCAATTTCATCAACAACAACAGGTTTTGCAAAAAAAGTCTTGCTTGAATTTATAACGTTTGAGTTTCCAGGAACAAATTTTATGCCGAGACGAGTATACCCCTTAACAACATGAAAATTTGTCACGATCAATCCATCCGTTGACAGTATAACACCTGCGCCAATACCCTCGTTTGTCATTACTTTAACAACAGAGGGCATGAGTTTAGAAAAAATACGCTCTCCGGAAGCACCCCGTGTTTTTAGGCTGGGATCTCTATTCGTTAACTGAAACACCGACAAAAATTCTTTACTATCCTGGATTGCAAATAAATCCACGAACTTTCTAGAAATTCTTTCGTTTGTTAATGTCTGCCCCTGCTCAGTTTTTTTGTTCGCAATCAACATTTCATAATTTTTATCCGCTACGAGGTCATCCATATCATCCTTAAAATAACTTATTTTTTTCACAATGTGGCTTTGATCGTCTCGGGTCTTTTTAAATTTAACAGAGAGAGTTTCGAGTCCCCTTCTATCTGCCTGCAGTTTGTGTTTCTGTGTTATATTTTCCGGACTCCTAATTCGAGGACCGCCTCGCTCAATCTCTGTTAGAGGAAGCAAATTCTGGATTTTACCGTCACTACCTTTATAATCGATAGAAACGAAGCCATCTTCCTTTATGTCCTCGATGTAGATTACTAATTCGTCATCTACACGAAGAGTGTCGCCGTCAGAAACCGTTGTTTTAAGACCATCCGAACGACTTCTTGTTGTGAAGTTTATTTTAAATGGCAGCTTCTCTTTACTCTTAAATTTGTATTCGGAAGAATCTGCCATAGACCTCAAAAAGTTACCGTCAGAAACTGATTTTGATTTAATTGATATGTAGGCACCACCACCTTCTGATATTCCCGCAGACTGCTCAAGCAAACCGGCATACTGTTGACTTGTGTTATTTGTGTTATTTGTGAGGGAGTACCCAATAAAAGCAACTATCACAAGTGACGCAGCTATTTTCATCCACGAATTATCATTGGCGGCACGCAGAGAAAAAATTCGCCTCAAAGCCGTTTCTTTTTTCAAAGACACTAAATTCTCAGGTTCGGGAGATTGATCACTGGGGATGGAATTTCTACCGACGATATCCTTTATTTTTTTTTTAAACTGATCATGAGAAAGTCTGCCTACACCCAATTTTTTTAAGGCGGCGCTCTCATTTTCCCACCAAGACATATCATCCGCTATACTGGGATTCTTTCTCAAGTAATCTTCAACCTCTAGATTTTCCTCTTCGCTCAACTCACCATCTTCATAGAGCATCAATTTAACTGCCATATCTTCCGTCATGAGAGAACTCCAGACGCTTGAATACATGACTTATACATATTTTTTGCATCGTTAATCCAGGTAGTAACCGTTGCCAATGGCCGATCCATGAGTATTGCAATTTCTCGCAACTTCAATCCACCTACGCGATGTTCCATCGCCTCACGACGCGTAGGGGGTGTTATTTTGTCGAGACATTTTCTTTTAGCAGCTTCTAATTGCTTTTCTTCAATTATTGCATCTGCGGACAGATCTTCTGATGTAAGTTCATTACCTGACCCTGCTTCCGGAATGGTCGTCGTGATACGACCAATTTTCCTGTCACACATATCCTTCCATTTATTTGTCATCGCCGTCCAAAGAAAACCCTTCAAATTGGACCCTGGTTTAAATTTTATTCTATCTTTTTCAAGCATATGGATAATGGTACTTTGATAAATATCAACATGGTCAAAATGATTACGCGTATTCTCTCGAAGACCAACCAACGATTTATTATAAATTTTTAAGGCCATTTCTTCTATTGGTGATGGCAAAATTCGACCCTGATGGTCCTTAATCAAGCGGCCTTTTTCATCGCCCGTATCGTGCCTTGGCGATTCAAGAAGGGGCGCTAATAATTGTTCAAATTCTCTCCTTGAACAATGATCAGTGTCAAAATTTTTTTCAGTTGCCATATATTTGATCTCGTAGTCGATTACGGAAGTTATTTTTATAAATTTTATTATACTCACCGCTCTTTATCTTGTCATTAATTAAGATCGTTACGCCAGAATATTGAGTATTTTGGTATATTGTAGAATTCGATTCATGAATTAAGAATGACGCTCCAAATATGCCTAATAGCAAAATAATATAAAATTCAATTTTTGATGATTGGCTCATCTTTCAGAAGTCTCCTTCACCGGCCACCACATCAGAACTAGAAGGAAACCTACAGCAATAAAAACGCTAGGTTCTGCGGGTATCACGCCGAACGAGACCGCAAGAATGACTCCAAAAAGTACCAAAGAGAATAATTTTAAATGACCGTCTAACGATGACGTTATAAAATAAAGGGGCGTTCCAACGACTATAAAAACATCCGCAATATTAAAGATGTAATCATCAATAAAACCAAACCCCTGAACCTGGAGAAAATCAGTTGCACCACCATAAACCATTAACTCAAAAACATTTCCCCAAACCCCGCCGACAGCAATTGATGCGAGAATTTTATTCACATTTGAATAATTAACCAATACCAATGAAATAAAGCAGTAGGCTGCAACCAGGACTAAAAAGAAATGCCATAATCTATATAACGTGCTCGGATGATTACTGCTGAAAATGCCCGCGCCACCATAATTTATTACTGGTTTTTTTATAAAAAGTTTTTTTTCTATTCCAAACATTTTCCCATGAAGCGCACTAGAATGTGTAATCTCATATTTTGTCCAAAGATCAAAGCTCATAAAAATCCCGACAAGAAGAATTGATGTGATGAATTTCTTTAGATCGAGTTCCATGGATTAACCCCTTAATTAAAATAGTGGAAAAGGAAAAATAATCGCCGCTAAAATTTGTGCGGTGGCATACTCAGCTATACCCATTTAATTATCCTCTTTTTTGATGTTTAAACTCTGCGAAAAAAAAGGAAAGAGCGGTAGTTTCGCTCCTTCCAAGGTACACAACGGAGATATTTTGAACTTTGATATGCGGTATTCATTTATTTAGGAACTTTGGAGAAATGTTAGCAACATTCCACCCAGAAAAATTAAAATATAGTATTCAGCACCCATAGCTTATTTTCCTGACATCTATCCAAGTTTCAACTACGCCAGTAACCGCCGATAACTCGACCATTATTTATGTGGGGTCGAACATAGTTACTTCGTGGCCTTCCGGATTGCGGGCTAAGACAACCAAAGCACGAGATTTCGATTAATGGCGAATTAGAGTGATTATTATTAATTTGGCCCGATCCTGATTTTTGAATCTCAAAAATACCCATTGGTTTTGCTTCAACTTGATTAAAAGTTATAGAAACTAATGTTAATGCAATAGCGAATAATATTTTCATTTTCAGATACGTCCTTTTTTCTAGATTTATTAATTTATTTAAGAGCCAGGTGCTCTTGCCTCTATAAAAGAAACGATCTCGAAGACTTTTTTAGTGAAAAAAAATTATCTATTAAAAGTTTTTAAATTTTTATCTAATTTTAGAAAAAGAATGGACTATCAAAACTGATAAATGCTTATCTTGGATCAGAGGAGAATTTCAGATTAAGAGAGGTTTAGGTTTTATAGATTCTTGTTATAAAACTTGAATGGAAAATATTTAGCCGTGGTGGTGGAAAGTTTTTTGTATAATCTGGGAGCACGTCTAACAATAATAATTAACAAAGGAAACTTCTTCCCTAATCTTTGGTAGTGATCACGCTCAAACTAACCAGATAAATACCGTTCTTGCGAGAATCTCCTTACTATGGTTTCATATTGTCATGCGAAAAATAACCCTCACAATAATAGCTACCATACTCTGTCTCACCTCTGATATTACGTGGAGCGACGATTTACAAAAGGCACGTGATGCCTCTCGAAGGGGTGATTACGCAACTGCTTTGCGAGAATTTAAAGCTCTTGCTGAACTGGGCGATCCAGAAGCCCAGTACGCTGTAGCTAGTTTTTATGTTAAAGGACAGGGTATTCCAAAGGATTATAAAACAGCGGTGAAATGGTACAGGTTATCTGCTGAGCAGGGTCATGCCGAATCCCAGAGCAATCTGGGTTTTATGTATCTAGAAGGACAAGGAGTACAACAGAATGATAAGACTGCAGTAAAATGGTTTAGGCTCTCTGCGGAACAAGGATGGAAACCAGCCCAGATAAATCTGGGCGTGATGTACGGAGTAGGTAGGGGCGTTAAAATTGATTATGTCTATGCACATATGTGGGCATACATTGCTTCTCCGAATTTCAGCAATAAATTACGAGATATGGTTGAAATACAGATGACAGCTGCTCAATTAGCAGAAGCACAAGCCCTCGCCCAAAAATGTATCGCTAAGAAATACAAAGGGTGCTGAGTAGAACTCCACCCCATCTTCCATTCCACACTATTTCTGTTAATGTTACAGAATGAAAAGAATACCACTCATATTCTGTCTGACCATTGCCGTACTTCTTGGTAGTGTGGGAGAGAGTTTTGCTCTACCCGAGTGTAAAGATAGTCCAACACAGGACCCAGGCGTTTCTGCGAGTTGGGATCAATGTAAAGGGACCAGAATATATTCGGATGGAAAGAGATACTCGGGTGATTATAAAAGTGGTCGTCCTGATGGAAGAGGAACGCTAATCGATAGTCAGGGGATCGAGTTTGATGGTAAATTCATTAGTGGGTACCTTGATGGTAAATTCACTATCACCAAATCTGACGGATGTGCTCTCACTGGCAATTTTAAAGAAAGTAAGGCGATTGGAAAATATAATTTAATACTTCCAGGCGTTCATCTTCCACGCTGTACAAAAACAATGCTGTCGGGGAAAAGATGTTTTGGTGAGTGGAAAAATTACTATGGGGACACTTACATTGGAGAGTTTAAAATAAAGAATGAAGGTAATAATATCAAAGTTCCTAAGCCAAATACCAAGAAGATTACCATATCAGAACGTAACAACCTTATCTTGGGTGGCACTTATTATCTTTCATGTTGGATGACGATGGCTCAGATTGAACAAATGCGGGCAAAGAAAGTCATGTTTTAGGATTTGAAAGTGGACTAAAAAATTAGTCTCCGTAAAGCAAATCAAGATCAATACCCAACCCTTGAGTCCATTCAAGAAGCATCAGTGGAGCAATTATGTGATATACCAGGAGTTGGAGAGCGTATCGCAAAGGCAATTAAAGCACGATTGGGTTAACTATAAACTATACATCAACAGTCATCTTTTCTGCACAAAAAGAGGATCAGAGTACCTGACTATTTTTTTCTCTGTGGTGCTTTAGGTCTTGGAGATCTGTGCTTTCTCCCTTGCCTCTAGTTATGCAAGACGCCCGCAGATGGCAGAGTAATCACCAAACTATTTTACCAACTGTAGTGTTTCCGTGGGTCCCCTTTGAAATCTTACAAACCCCGGAACTACCGGGTTGCTTGGTATGGAGGGTCCATTCTTCATTACCCCCAAAAAATCCCTTTCCTGCCGGTTTATACTCTTCCCTCGTAATTTTTACGTTGTCAGGGACTTCTGGTAGATGGGGTCCATTGTTCCCTAGTTTATATGAATATGGCACGTTACCTCTCCCTAGTTTTTTAAATTGTTTTTATTGTAAATTTCTGACTGTTTTAAGAATAATATAATTAAATGAATAATTCAATTAATCCTTCATGAGAAGGTATGGATTAACTACTTTACAAAAAGGTAGAGGTAAAAAAAAAGACTTAAAAATGAGTGACAAAGGGGGGATCAATTATAATCACTCTTTGAAACCACTCAGTAACCGTGGAATAGTTTCCAACGCATGGGTTCAGAGGTTGATTATTACCTCTGTTTCACTGCAACTTTAAGATCATTTCGACTGTCTAATCCTCCTCCATATTCTGAATACCAAGAGTTCCTTCACGATAAGATTGTCGGATTTCGTGAGAAGAGTTGGACGTTTAAACAGGTCACGAAGTGATATTGCCCGTGAATGTTGTCCGTAAGAAATACAAAGGGTGCTGAGTAGAACTCCATCCCTTCTTTTATTCCACACAATTTCTGCTAATGTTACAGAATGAGAATAATACTCACCCTATTCATAGTACTTCTCGCATCTATGTTGGTCCTCCATATTGATAAAGATGAATTCGACGTAATTTATAATGCTCTAACAAATATACTTACTGCACTTATCCTTGCACTAAAACCAATTTATGATTTTCTTGCACCTATTATTAAGATTATGGGTGTAGCGGCGCATAACGCGGGACTAACACTTTGGATTATAGCACTAGGGTTTGTATTAATTTTTTACAGCAGTGTACTGGCGTTTTCAGAAACAGATGGCAGAACAGAAACAGGATATAAAGACAATGCTATTCCAAAAGCAGGTAAAGGGTTATTTTTTTTCATTATTGGCAGTATTCTTATATGGACGGGATCCGTTGGTTTATCTGAATGAGACTCGCCCGTGAATGTGTCAGTAAGAAATACAAAGGGTGTTGAGTAGAACTCCATCCCTTCTTTTATTCCACACAATTTCTGTTAATGTTACAGAATGAAAAGAATACCACTCATATTCTGTCTGACCATTGCCGTACTTCTTGGTAGTGTGGGAGAGAGTTTTGCTCTACCCGAGTGTAAAGATAGTCCAACACAGGACCCAGGCGTTTCTGCGAGTTGGGATCAATGTAAAGGGACCAGAATATATTCGGATGGAAAGAGATACTCGGGTGATTATAAAAGTGGTCGTCCTGATGGAAGAGGAACGCTAATCGATAGTCAGGGGATCGAGTTTGATGGTAAATTCATTAGTGGGTATCTTGAGGGTAAATTCACTATCACCAAATCTGACGGATGTGCTCTCACTGGCAATTTTAAAGAGAGTAAGGCGATTGGAAAATATAATTTAATACTTCCAGGCGTTCATCTTCCACGCTGTACAAAAACAATGCCGTCGGGGAAAAGATGTTTTGGTGAGTGGAAAAATTACTATGGGGACACTTACGTCGGAGAGTTTAAAATAAAGAATGGTCGAATGGTGTTCTGGGGAGAAGGTATTTATACCTGTAATGATAATGCTGACCCAGATTATAAATGTCGGTTGTTCTCAGACAGAAAAAGTCGATGTGGTATGTGGAAAGAATTCGAATATTTAGGGACGAAAAAAAATTATGAACAAGTATTAGTAAGAAAGAGAGCAGCACAAAAACGAGAGGAAGAAAAGAAGGAAGCAAAAATACGTGAGGCAGAGAGGAAAGTTAAAAAACCTGCTGCAGTTAATAAAACCTGTAGAAAGTTCAAGTCAGATACTTTAGACATAAATTCTAAAAGCAAGACAACCACTGGTATTGCGTGTAAAGTTAATGGAAAGTGGCAAGTGCAATAATAATTGAATGAGTAAAAATAAGGATCTTAATATGAAATTAGTACCCAAAAAATCGTGTCTTATCCCTCCCTTTGCACTAATCCTGTGCCATATTGGAGGTTCTGGTAAAACCGGAATATTGAATATATTTATTCAACTAGTAATTTTAATTATGCCAGTCATAATGGTTCTAGGTGGTTTCATAGAACAAGATATTACAACTGATGAATTGTCTGAATTTTATGTAGTTTGGATTAGTCTAATGTATATTCCTTTTCTAATTCATTCATCAGTACAAGTAGGACGAGAGAATAAACGAAGAAGTAAAAAATTAAAGGCGGAAGCCGAAAAACAAAAGGCAGATAAACGTAAAGCCATACAAGAGAAGGCAAAGGCTGAGCGAGAGAAGGTAGAAGAAGCTGAGCGAGAGAAGGAAAGGGCTGAGCGAGAGGCATATCTCCTTACACCGGAAGGGAAACGTGAGACAAAAGAGAAAGAGGAGGCGGAGGCAAAACGTAAGAGAGAGAAAGAGGAGGCGGAGGCAAAACGTAAGAGAGAGGAAGAAGAGGCTAAAGAAGCGCTATATAACAATCTAACTGATATATCTGGGGTTAGTGATAAACTCGCAAGGACACTAATGGATAAATTCAAGACCCAAGAGTCAATTAAAAAGGCATCCGCTGAAGATTTGACCAGTATACCAGGCGTAGGACTGAGCCTGGCTGAGGCAATTAAGAGACGGATTGGTTAGTCACAGAATACCCTCTGTGGGTCATTTTAAGAGTCATAAAGAGTCAGTAAATTTTCAGACTTCTACCTACCAGACACACCTAAAGATGGACTCAGTGAGTCTTAAAAGAGTCTACAGAGTCATTCAATATTGGTGATGATATAATGATGAGATTGGGGCTGTTTCAATCAGCAAGAAGAGGTCTATGTGCTGACAAACCATAGTATCAATTATCATATAAAATAGATTATGCATTAATTTATAAAAGGTTGCCGACCATCTGTGGTAACCAAATCCAGGCTGGGATCAATATCGTTTAGTGTATCCCTAATATTCTGGCAAATAAGATCCACCGTCTCGGGCCCATCAACATCAAAAATTAAAATTTTAAGAGCGAAAGTCGGATTTTTATCATCATTCATATCATTTCGAGTGACCCCTACCTTAAATCGAGCTCCGCCTATACGCATAAAATTCTCCTAACTAGATCTAAATAAATAGTCACACTCATAATCGATTGCTTTAAGCATTGGTTCAAAGCAAATAGAACTATATTGAAAGGCCCAGTTGAGAGAGTTCAGGGTGATCGCGCACAAGAATATCAAGTGGTTTCCGAGACGTACGGCCATCAGATTGCCATCCGCTGTTTATCAACATCCAACCAACATCTTCAAAGGCCCGATCCACGCTTTGAATATTGTCTTCTTCTAATTCATTCAATACCGTGCGATTTTCGTCATAATGCACCGCGCTAATTGAGGAACTCGAACTATCAATCAAGATGGTTTCTGTCGTCTCGTCATCGTTAAATTCAAGATAAAATTTCTTAATAAGCTTAGTCTGTTTCATGTCTAACTCCGTTTTTGATGTTTCTACTTGTTAAACGGATAGACTATGAATTTTATCGAGAAATAAATTGATTTGGGGATAATTTTAAAGTGACACCTCTTGCGTGTAGTCAATTAAACGATGAGTTGGCAGGGATTAAGTACAAATAGGAGTGTGGTTCATGGCAGTTATGGAGTTTGTTGGCGGGCGTTATAAGATGTGTAATTAGCGTTCAGCTGGCTCGTTGATCTACTACTCTTGATCCCAAATCTAATACAAGGTAACTTTTATATGAGAGGTTAAAAACTTTACGGTGCAATAGCTGAAATGGTAAATAATGGATGCTGTGATTTTTACTTTCGTTACAACAGTTGTATTAATAATTACCTTTTATATCGGTCGGTGGTTTGGAATAAAATTCATGATGCGCCAACTCGAAAAAGAGCTCGCCGCAGCAGAAAAAATTTCGTCCACTGATGATGAGGAAAAGAATTAATACGGTGCTTGGAATCGTAGTAAGTGATCTTGCGACTCCAGATCTTGCAGCAGAGATTTCATAGTTTTAATTCAGGAAGCCAATAATTAATTACGAAGACAGCGTTAATTGATAATGCCATCAGGGATTGTCCAAACCAATATTTATTTTTTGCCTTTTTTTCAATTGGAATATTGCCGTTCATGTCTGAGATCCAAAAGCCAATCCAAAAAATAAAGAACAACAAAACCCAAATCATGAAATTACCCTCTATTTATTTTGCCTATTTACCAGGACTTTAAGTAACTTATTACTTGATCTCTAATACCAGTTTCCACGCTAATTAATTTTATCTCTGTATTATAACTGATAAGAATGACTGCAATCAATATCCCAAGAATAAAGTTCATCATTCTTTATTCTTCCTCATCTCTTCTTCAATTTCGTTCATCATCATACTTATTCCAGAGTATCGACCCCAGAACCAGATGAACAAAAGAGGGATCATAGTCAATACTGTATACAACAATGGTTTCATTTTAATTTCCTAATAAACTTTTTATCAGGGTTTCCCCTACCCACTTAACAGATTTCATTTGATATTCCCTTGATCTATCCTTTTTTACGCCATAAACGTAATATTTACATATTGGGATATCGACCCCACAATGATTGGCCCAATGACCGTTCATTTCAAATTTTTTCATCAATCCATTATTGACTGCATTACTTGTTTGGCTGCACCCAGAAATAAAAAAAATAAAAATAAAAAATAATCTGTGCGTCAAAACAAAGACGGTATTTTTGTTACCAGGTAAATCGTAACATTTGCAACTACTATTCCACCAACCACCGCTAAAGGAACAATCATTTAACTAACTCCTCTAAAAAAACTACTATAATTTTTTTCATTTTATAATTACTTCCATATTGATTTCATTTTTATTTGATACGTATTTAATGCTGGGTATTTGTTGGAACCTCATGAAGCTGCTGATCAGATACAACTGATTCATCTTCCGATATAATCCCTAACGTTGTTGTAAGAAGTTGACTCATCATATGAGTCGCCCGACTAACGCCCATGGCATTGCTCACTTGTTCAAGCCCTATTCTGAATAGAACAACAGACTTTTCTTCCTCAGATAAAGAGCTATTAACAGATGACAAAACACCTTGTACTTCCTCGTAGTACTTTTCATATTTTGCCATGTGAGTATCCTTCCTGAGCATTAGAGAAATGATCCCACATTTCTTTATCGCTCGGCATCTCTTCAACTAAATCCACTAAAAAAGCGATCTGCTGGGCTGGAGATCTTTGGTTCTTTTCAGCTAATTCCCAGAGTTTTTTCCAAGTAGGAACAGGAACAGCCACACTTTTATATTTTCTAATATCAGGCATCGATTAAGTCCTTTTGAGTTGATTTAAATCTTCATTTATTGAGCCACAATTCGTCTTGTCACTTATTTAGATGTTACTCTTTATTTAACTTAGTTCTGAGAGGGCGCCGCCCGTTTCATACATTTACAAGGGTTTGTAATTTATAAAAATTTTAGGAAGGCCCTATATTCCTGGGAAACGAATCCAGAAATATAGAACTTTCATCTTTTGAGCTAATTACAAAAAACAGTGCTGCCAATTTGAGTGCACGAACTGCCGTCAGAGCCGAATACCGTATTGCCAATCCGGTTGTAATAGGTTGTTGCAGAAACTGCAGACGAAAAAGAAACTAAAACTACTAGCGCTAATACAAATTTTTTCATAATAAAATATCCTATATATTGGTTTGTTTTTCTCGATACCTGTTAAACGGATGAGTTGGCAATTTTATTGGAAAAAATTGATATTAATTATTGAAGAGATGAAATTCTTATATAATTGACTGGAGAGAGAGATATTGTCTTAAAATAAAAATTGCCCGTCAGTGTATTCGCTTCAACTGGCGTTTGTTTTCCGTTTGTTAATTCAATCACCCACTTAATAAAATTTATTGAAAATTAAATAGCTACAAAAATTGTCTTTGTTTAATGAGTTAATTATAGTTGAAGCATGACCCGATTAAATATAGCAAAAACTCTATGCCTGATCGTAGCTGTAACGGTCCTCTCGTCATATACACACGCACAACACACCGACAATGACCAAAATGTTGTGGGCATTGCCATATTGGCGGCAATCTCTGAACAAGCTATCAAACTCGAGTCACAAAAACGTTACGGCGAGGCAGAACCCTTAAGGCGACAACACCTTACCCTCGCCGAGAAAAATAATACAGGAATTCAAGATTCCCTCTTCGACTTGGCAATTAATTTAGGTTACCACCAGAAACGTTACCGCGAGGCAGAACCCCTATGGCGAAGACACCTAGAACTTGCTGAAAAAAAAAAGCAAAACGTAAAAGATGCCATATACTGGTTAGCTGATAATCTCAGAAAACAAAAACGTGACCAAGAAGCTGAACCCCTATGGCGAAGACACCTAGAACTTGCTGAAAAAAATAAATCGGACGTTAAAAACTCTCTGTCTTGGTTAGCATCAAATTTAAATTCGCAAAAACGTTATAGCGAAGAAGAACCCTTAAGGCGGCAACACCTTGCCCTCGCCGAGAAAAATAATACGGGAATTCGAGATTCCCTACTTTTTTTGGCGGGAAATCTGGAAAAGCAGAAACGCTACAAAGAGACAGAGCCGCTATTGCGGCGTCAACTAACAATTGCTGAAAAGAGCGGCAACCCAGAGGATCCAGATATTCTCAAAAGCTTAGAGCGTCTAGCAGAAAATTTTCTTAAACGCGAAATCCCATCCCAAGAATTACCGGTGCGGCGCCGTATTCTTGAACGTTTGAGTAATATTTATAAAGCAGAGAATAAGAGAGTGCTCTCTGCACAGACAGAACTAGCCAACGTTCTCAATAAATTAGAACGTTTTACGGATGCTGAAAAAATACTTCGCACGGCTGTAATAGTTTCCGCAAGATTGAAAGAAACACCCAATGCTATTTATATAAAAAATCTTGAGGCCCTGGCTCAAAACCTATCACTGCAAAAGCGTTATAAGGAAGCCGAAGAGTTTTTGCATAAAGCAATAAAAAAACGCCAGAAAAAGAACGCATGGAAGAGCTATGTTGTACTTTTAGGCCTCTATAAAACTTGGAAAAAGAACGACCTGGCATTACAAACCTCGCTGAAAGCCATTCAAAATAGCAAAGGACTATCATTAACAGAGTCTTCTGGAGAGAATCAATTCATAAAAATAGCTCTCCTAGCTGATGCCGCGATGATTATCAATAACGGTGGTTATACGTCGGAAGCAATAGATAGATTGAACGTTTTATTACAACAATTAAGTTCTCTTGAGCCAAATCGCATCAAACCAGAACATGTTTATAAGTTTCATTTTCTAAAAGCACACATCAATCTTTTTTTAGCAAATATCCATTTTGAAGAACATCATTATAAATCGACCTTAAACTATTTAAAACCGCACCTTCAGATTATGGAAAATTATCCAGAGGCTAACTTGAAAGATTCTCATATATTTGGATTAATATTAAATACGTGGAGCATTTCAAAGGTTGAATCAAACCTTCACAAAGTAGAACAATATTTTAAAAAATTAAAATCAAAAATTATTAAGAGCTATGGTCAAGATAGCCGCTACCTTATCATGGCTCAATTCATTGAATTTGAAATACTAGTGAGCAAAGATCAATTTGATCTTGCGCTTGAATTCCTACCGAAACGAATGGAACGAATGGAACGATGGCAATTAGTCGGCCGTTCCATGATATCGAGTTGGCGTCGCCGCATCGTTCTGGCTTTTATGAAACTATCCATAGCAGAAAAATATTATGGCATGGCGCTCAAATATGCGGACCAATTTTATGATTTAACACTTAAACCTGAAATCCATGCGGGACTACAAAGTATTGAATTTGAGCAAACACCCACCGCACCGAAAAATATACATTTATATAGCAAATTTGTGATTGATTTTTATATTCGTAACTACGAAAGAGAGCCTTTTGCAGATAAAAATTTTAATCAATGGGATAAAGCTTTCCAAATAAAACAATTATCATCGTCATCAACGGTCGACGTTCAACTCAGAAAAATGGCTAATCGTTCTCAGGCCGAGAATGGGCCTTTAAATAAATTAGTTCGTCAAAAACAAGATACGATTATAAAGTTGAAGTCTCTCTACAAATTATTAATGGATGGTTACACCAAGGGCCAAAAACTCCCGGAAAGCCTGAACTCGAAACAAGTCCAAAAGCAAATAAAATTGGAAAATATAAAGGTCAACAGCCTTAATAACGATATAAAAAAGCAGTTCCCACGTTACACCGAATTAACTCGGCGGAAAATCCTCTCGTTCCCAGAAGTTCAGGATCTACTTCAAGAAGGAGAAGTTCTTATTACATTCATAAATAATTCCAGAGGGGACAAAACTCACTTGTTTTTAGTTCGACAGAATAAATATAAGGTATTGACGGTCAACCTTGGTTCCGGAGAATTAGAGCAGTTGGTGAAAAGGATAAGAAAGAGTATTACGCCGGTTAATGGTCGGGTCCCTAACTTTGATCTTGGTGCCTCTTTTAAATTATTCGATACACTACTGGGACCAGCGAAAGAATTTTTTAAAAGTGCACGTCACCTCATATTCATCCCTAGAGGTCCCCTACTTTCAATACCCTTTGGAATCCTAACAACAGATCGCGCAGAAAAGATCGCTTCCCCAATCAAATCGGGTACAATACGCGGTCTCGAAGTAGTTGACACTCCTAGGGTTTATTCCCGGGGGTCTACATATAAATCGGCGGCATGGTTATTGAAAAAATATGCTTTAACGACATTACCTTCTGTCGCATCTCTTAAATTGCTTCGTCGTGTTGCCAAGAAAAGTAAAGCGCACCACCCTTTTATTGGGTTTGGCGACCCAATACTTTTAGGCAAAGCAAAAAAGCATAATAACGTTAATATGACCTCTCTCTATAGAGGAGGCATCGCTGATGTCAACAAAGTTCGACAACTCCAGCCTCTGCCTGAAACATCATTTGAACTCCACCAAATTGCTAAAATTCTGAATGCCGATGAAAAGGAGGCTCTCTACCTTAGAGAACGAGCCACCGAAACTAAGGTAAAAAGTGTTAAACTTGAAACCAATAAAGTTATTGCCTTTGCAACTCACGGATTATTATCAACGGAAACACGGCAACTTGGAGAGATTATAGAGCCTGCCCTAGTTATGACACCTCCTAAGTTTGCTTCAAAAAAAGATGACGGCCTTTTGACAGCAAGTGAAATAGCCCAACTCAAATTGGATGCTGATTTTGTGATCCTTTCCGCCTGCAATACCGCAGCCGGACAAAATAAAAATGCAGAAGGATTATCGGGTCTCGCTAAGGCATTCTTCTACGCTGGAGCTCGATCACTTCTCGTCTCTCATTGGCCCGTCGAGAGTAAATCCGCAACAAAACTAACGACTACACTTTTTAAAAAACTTCGCGAAAACCCTAATCTGTCTAAAACAGAAGCTTTTCGTCAGTCAATGCTGTTGATGGCCTCCGCCGAAGAAAAATCTCATCCGTTTTACTGGGCACCCTTCTCTATTATTGGAGATGGGCGCTAGCATATAGAAATCTCCGCAAAAAAAATCCCGCACAATAAGGTAAAGAAAAAGAATTGAGCGGGATCTTCTAAAGAGAAGAGACTTAATTACAAAAAACAGTACTACCAATTTGAGTGCACGAACTGCCGTCAGAACCGAATACCGTATTGCCAATTCGGTTATAATAGGTTGTTGCAGAAACTGCAGACGAAAAAGAAACTAAAACTACTAGCGCTAATACAAATTTTTTCATAATAAAATATCCTATATATTGGTTTGTTTTTCTCGATACCTATTAAACAGATGAGCTGGGAATTTTATTGAAAAAATAAATTTAATTTTAAATTAATCTTCCGCTTTGTAAGAAAAGCGCGAGGAGTTGATCAAAAAGACACTCTTAGTACCTAAAGAACACCTTCTTTAATACTGAAAAAATTATGGGCTAACTTGTCTAAAATAGAAATCGCCAGTTAAAGAATTTTCTTCAACAGGTGTCTGGGCTCCATTCGTTAATTCCATCACCCAGACCCGTGTTTTTTTTAAAACACTCTCGACGGTGAGACCGGGAGTGTTCATAAACCTTACCAAACCTTGCACGTAGGGACTATTAATATCATCTCCATCTGTTGCTACTTCACCGGCTTTAGTTGCATACCCGATAATAGTTCCCGTCGGAGCTTCTATCTTTGCAAGGCCTAAACCTTTGCTTCCAGACTTTGTAGAAGACTTAAAGGGGCTGTCTCTACAAGCGTCCAAAAGAACAATTTTAACGCCCCTTTCAGCATGATCCATTGCGGCTAAAACCCGGTCGGTGGAAATTGTTTCGATTTCATAATCTAACCGTTTAAGATTAGTATTTTTCAGATCCGTTGGTATTAGAAAATTTTTACCCGCATATTGAACGCCATGTCCTGAATAGTAGAATAATGCTGTAACGCCCTTACCAGCTTGCGCAAGTTTATCTCTAAATTCAGATAATGCCCTCAGAAAACCGTTCCTTGTTGCGTTCTCTATGACGTAAGTCTTAAACCCGGTCTTTCTCAAAGTTCGGGCTATAAGACGCGCATCTCTGACTGGATTATCCAGAGCCCTTACTTTATAATTACTGTTACCGACGACGAGAGCAAAACGTTTTTCAGAAGAACTATTTTCTAAATCTGAAAAAGATAGTTTTGGTTTTGATGACTCAATTTTACGTACAAATTTACTATTTGGACTTTTATTAAAGCCCTCTATCTCATCAGTTTTCTGCTCCACCTCTATAACCCTGGGCTCTTTTCTCTTCAATTTAGGTTTTATTACAGGTTTCATAAATTCTCTAAGACCGGCCATTCGACTTTTTAAGAATTTCTCCATATTTAACTTAGCCTTCTTATGTCCCTGCCTCGCAGCAATAGCATACCACCTCCGTGCCTCCCGGATATTTTTTTTGACACCTTCCCCAAAGTTATATTTTTCGGCAATCCTAAACTGAGCTTCTGCATAACCAAGCTCTGCTGCTTTTTGATAATATTCGATTGCGCGCTGATCATCTTCGGGAACACCTTTACCATCCTCATATAGGCGTCCCAAAGCGGTCAGGCTCACAACTTCGTCTTTCCCAGCTGCCTTTTTATAAAATTCTACAGCTTTCTTTAGGTCAGATGTAAAACCCACATTGCCAAATTCATACAAATTACCAATACTTCCATAAGCAAATTTATTTTCGTTTGTGACAGGAAAAAAAGATAACTCTGGCGGCGTTCCCGAGGCTACAACTTTTATAAACCAATTGTAGGCCTTAATACCATCTTTTGGCATGCCCCCAATCCCTCTACTATAAACTGACCCCAAGGCATATTGGGCTCTCTTAGAGCCCATATCAGCGGCTTTAAAATACCATTTCATTGCTTTCTTCATATCAAAGGCAACGCCATTCCCACTAGAATACAACTCACCTAGTCTTGTCATCGCCATTGAGACAGTACCCGTTCCTTTATCTATATTTTCTAGGGCTTGTATCTTTTTATTCTGAACAATTTTTTGATACCATTGAAATGCCGTTACGCTATTTTTTGGAACGCCCAATCCATATTGATAGAAGTAGCCTAAACTATATTGTGAGCGAATATGTCCCTTTGAGGCAGCCTTCTGATACCAATAAAAAGCTCTCTTAAAATCTTTTTTTACGCCAAACCCTCTCTCGTAAGACCACCCCATAGCGTTTTCTGCCTGCTCGATGCCCTTGGCAGCCGCTTTTTGATACCAACTTACGGCCATAACGTCATTTCGACCTATTGTTTTGTTAAATCGATAGAGATCGCCAAGGTTTGACTGGCCCAATCCATATTCTTGATTAGCCGATTTCCGGAACCATTTAAGAGCTTTCCGCTCATCTAGGGGAACGCCTAATCCTTGCGAATAGAGAATGCCGAGATTATTCTGACCATTGGGATCCCCTTGACTAGCCGATTTTCGGTACCAATCTCGGGCTGTTTTATAATTTTGAGCAACGCCGAGCCCCTTTTGATATAGAAAGCCAATTTTATTTATACTGGCAATATTATTTTTTTTTGCGGCTTTGATAAACCAAGTCATCGCAGTTTTATAATTTTGAGGAACGCCATAGCCAAATTGATAGGATAATCCTATATTATATTGACTAACGGTGTTTCCCTGTCTAGCAGACACCTTAAACCATTTAATAGCTTGATTTCGATCTTTTTTAACTCCCACCCCTTCAAGATAATGATATCCGAGTTGCCCTTGCCCCTTATCATTTCCAGATAACGCCGCCTTTTGAAATAATGATAACGCTTTTTTGAGATCCTTGTTAACTCCATTACCATTAAGGAACATATACCCTAAATACACCTGAGCATGGCTATCACCACTCTCAGCGGGTCGCCTCAACTTAGCAAGTGCTGTTTTATAATCCCGGCGCTTGAAAGCCTGAACACCAACTTCAACTTCTCGATTGCGCTGAGGTTTAGCGATAGAGGCTTCTTTATCTGTAATCATTTTTGCATAACGAAGTGAGAGGTTCACCGCGCCAGACGTCAATGCTGCCCTCTCACCTTCTTCATCAAGAATAGCAGACTTTAAATCAGCGCCTTTAAGATTCGCACCTTTAAAATTGGCAGCAACCAACTTACTTCCCATAAGTTTGGCCCCTTTTAGATTGGACTCTCTAAAATTAGTATTACGAAGATCTGCTCCCCTTAAGTCTGCGCCTTTAAGATTTGATTTTTCCAGCCGAGCTCCAAAGAGATTGGCACCCCGAAGATCAACCCCCCTAAGATCCTGAGATCTGAGATCCACGCCATTCAAATAGCAATTAGGACAGGCTTTCGTATCTAGCAAAGTTTTTAGATTAATTTCTAAATTATCAGATTGCCTCACCACTGAGTCTAGTTTCTTATGACAGTGATAATCTCCAGTCTTTCGATTATTGTGACAACCTTCGCTGTTCAATCCACCAAAGTGAGCTAGAACGCCACCTGGCATCAAACACAATACGAGCGCTAAAAATATATATTGAAGAACTTCTAAAAAAGACAATCTTTCCTTTAAACTATGGAAACTGGAAAACTTAGAATTCAAAAACTATCTCCTAGCGTGAAGAAACAAGTTGGCTCGGCACAAATAAAAAGTCACCCCCGTCGTGACCGGCCTTATGTATAGCAGAAAACTCTGGGGTCTGTTTAATATTATAACTTCCGGTAATCGCAATTACTTTCTCCTTTAGGCGATTAGCTAGACGGGATGCAGTCAAAGCTTTAGCATTATCCTGTAGAATTTTAATAAACGAATTTGCAAACACCGAGTGAGATGAACTACCAACCTGGTCAGGAACAGGTTCATTCCCGCCTGATGTTAGGGCTACACGTGTTTTCTTCTTAATGAGACGACGGAAAACTTCTGCTTTTGGCTCATTAGTAAGGTTGGATATTCCTAATCCCCGGAATACCGTCCCTGAATAACATGAGTCCGCGATTATAATTATATTATTAGCCTTAATTCGGCTTAAAATGCGGGTAATCCTATCATTGGCAATCCATTCGGTGTCATCTGCTTCTTCCGCATCAACAGGTTGCCAGTATCCGGTTTTAGTCGCTTCATCAAAAGCACCATGACCAGCGTAATAAACTAAAAAGTTATCAGCCTTACTTAAGCTTTTATTATATGCATTGAGCGCTTTAACAATTTCCTTCCGGGTTGCGTTTTTTAATAACTTAGTTTGAAAACCGTACTTTTCCTTAAGCAGACTGTTCACGGCAGTTGCATCATTTACGGCTGTATTCAATTTATCAAGGTGCGTATAATCATTATTCCCTATGATCAAAGCATGGTAGGAGCCGAATTTAATCGTACTATATTTAAAGACATTTCTTGGTGGAATTGTTATCAAAATCTCCCCAATTGAGGTTTTAATGGCCTCACCATAAACGCGGGCCTGCTCCCTGTGTCTCGCAGTCAACTGATCACTAACACCTTCTACCAGTGTGCCTTTGTGGACCCACTCCGCTGCAAGTTTGAGGTCTTTTGGAATGCCCAATCCGAATTCATAGATCTCCGCGAGCTTTATATGCGCTTCAATGATGCCCTTTTTTGCCGCTTGAACATAAAGATTTTTAGCCTTTGAGAAATTTCTTTTAACTCCCATCCCGGACCGGTACATATGAGCGAGATGAAAGAGCCCCCACTCGTTGCCCTGGTCAGCTGACAGAGTATACCAGCGAATAGCCTCTTTAAAATCTACATCTACTCCCAGCCCGTTCTGATACAGGTTTCCGAGGTTATCTTGAGCGTAGGGTTCGTTTTTCTTGGCAGCTTTCATATACCATTTTCTTGCTTCGGCGTAGTCCCTTGGCACATCAATCCCCTGGTGATAACTCCAGCCTATGCTATTATATGCGTTAGCATCTCCCTGGTCGGCCGCCTTGTGATACCATTTAAACGCCTCCTTGGGATCTTTATCAACGCCCTCGCCCTTGGCGTACCTATTCCCGAGATTAATCTGAGCACTAGCATCTCCCTGGTCGGCCGCCTTGCGATACCATTTAAACGCCTCCTCGGGATCTTTATCAACGCCCTCGCCCTTGGCGTACCTATTCCCTAAATTAAACTGAGCGTCCGCATGTCCCTGGTCGGCCGCCTTGCGATACCATTTGACCGCCTCTTTTAAATCCTTAGTAACACCTTCACCATAATAGTACGCGTATCCTAGGGAATATTGGGCGTCCGCATTCCCCTGGTCGGCCGCCTTGCGATACCATTTAACTGCCTCTTTTAAATCCTTAGTAACACCTTCATCAAAATAGTACGCGTCTCCTAGGTAATATTGGGCGTCCGCATCTCCCTGGTCGGCCGCCATTCGATACCATTTGACCGCCTCCTTGGGATCTTTATCAACGCCCTCGCCCTTGGCGTACCTATTCCCTAGATTAACCTGAGCGTCCGCATGTCCCTGGTCGGCCGCCTTGCGATACCATTTAACCGCCTCCTCGGGATCTTTATCAACGCCCTCGCCCTTGGCGTACATAACCCCTAAATTAACCTGAGCGTACGCATCTCCCTGGTCGGCCGCCTTACGATACCATTTGACTGCCTCTTTTAAATCCTTAGTAACACCTTCATCAAAATAGTACGCGTCTCCTAGGTAATATTGGGCGTCCGCATCTCCCTGGTCGGCCGCCATTCGATACCATTTGACCGCCTCCTTGGGATCTTTATCAACGCCCTCGCCCTTGGCGTACCTATTCCCTAGATTAACCTGAGCGTCCGCATGTCCCTGGTCGGCCGCCTTGCGATACCATTTAACCGCCTCCTCGGGATCTTTATCAACGCCCTCGCCCTTGGCGTACATAACCCCTAAATTAACCTGAGCAACCGCATCTCCCTGGTCGGCCGCCATTCGATACCATTTGACCGCCTCCTCGGGATCTTTATCAACGCCCTCGCCCTTGGCGTACATAACCCCTAAATTAACCTGAGCGTACGCATCTCCCTGGTCGGCCGCCTTGCGATACCATTTGACCGCCTCCTCGGGATCTTTATCAACGCCGTCACCTCGATCATATATTTTTCCCAAATAAAACTGAGCCCGAGCTTCTCCCTTAATCGCCAGCGGCTGGATGATTTTCAGAGCTAAACTATAATCCTCACTCTTGAAGGCGGCGATACCCCTCTCCAAGGTGCCACTCTCTGCCCCTTTCAAGGATGCTAAAAAGAAAACCACAGCGCATATAATAATCAAGAGATTCTTCATAAAATTATAAAAGCCCAGATTAAAAGAAACATACAACTACAATAACTTATTATATCAATTTGTCTGACACACTAGCAGAGTTATAAGATTAGATCACCTGCTCAAAGAAAGTTCAATAAAATCTCGTCTTCATCCGTTTAGAGACCAGGGAAGGTAATCACGCCTTCTGCATAAATTGAAACGGTGTTTAAAATGAACGACTGGACAATTGCAGGACATACATGTAGCGCACATGCCCAAAAGAGGATGCAGCAACGGGGCATCAAAAAAGAAACTGTTGAAGCCATTCTTCTCCATGGTGATAAAAGACAGCATGTGGGTGGCTCAACATCATCAATTTTTATGAGTAAAAGACGGGTCGGACAATTATCTAAATCCGGTAAAATTAAATCTTCTCTTATTGAAAGAGCCGCCAACATAATCGTTCTAACCGCCGAAGAAATGATTGTAACCGCAATGCCTCGAAAGAGCGGTCGCGCACGGCGATATCAGAAAACCGCACTCCAAAATTAAATAAATTCAATAAAATTCATTATCAGCCCGTTTAGATAATGGGTAACTAACCATAACCATAGAAACAACACGAATGAACACAAAGGTATTTTAAATGAAAAAGATCAGAAATCCGCTGAAAACAATAACTCTCACAGGATTATTTATCCTCCTTGCCGGCTGCCAGACGATGGATTCGAACTTCTCCGCCTTTATTGAGAACAAACCAACCTATGGTCTCGCTGAAACGGTTGTTTTACCTAAAGATTATCGACAAATAGCCGGTAAAAGTGCCGCAGAGAATATGATACTAAATGCAATGGAGCTGGTTAACCGAAAACGTTATACCGAAGCTCAGGCATTATTGCGTGAGGTCCGAGATCTTCAATATCGTGGCAGTGAGGGCTTTCATGGGATTACAAATGCCATGGCGGTAATCGCCCTTAAAAAGGGAGACCTTCCCTCATTTAAACGATTGGGCGCATCATTGGATGTATCTCTCGGTAAACCTCTCAAAGTCCCCACAAAACATCTATCGGTAATTTCTCTTGTTCGGGTCTTTAATGGAGAGCCACTGCCAATTAACGCCCCGGAGAGTGTAACTGCTTTTCGCAACACGTACTTACCGAAATCCGCATCACTCAATTAAGTGGGGCAACACTAAAATTATTTAAGGAAATTAATTCAATGAAAAAATCACTCATTTTATTTACAGTTTATTTTCTGATGCTAACGGGAACTGCAACTGCAAAACAGCAGTCAATTGACAAGGATCTCTTTGAGGCATTCGAAGTTATTAATAAACGCTCAGATGATCACGAGGCACGCGTTAACCGCCTCGCGGGTGACCGAGATGCCATTCTACAAGAACTAATGTCTAAAAATAAAGAGCTGGGCCAACTCGCATCGGATAATAAAACAGCCGAAGCGAGACAACGACGTCATACGATCCAGGCAGAGCTCAATAAATTAGCAACGCAGCATCTCAAGGTTTCTTATCAAATGGTCTTCAGCGCTGAACAGGTTATATCAGCTAATCTTGGAGATATTGCCAAGTTAACAGAGCGTTTGAGAAATTCTCCAACGTCGAGGGCTCAGATCCTTAAGCTAAGACGTGAGATTGAGAGAAATACAAAAGTTGGAAGAATGATGAAACAAAATCTCTTACGCATGAAGAGCTGGAGCGACGCTGATCCGGTAATGAAAGCTAAATTTAGGGATCTAAAGCGTATTATGCGCAACCTGGATCAACGAATTTCCATTTCCAAATCAATGTTTCCCAAATCGGGGTCCGATGAGAAAAATGGTTATTCAAGCCGAAGGATTACGGCTCTCAACAAATCGACTAAAGTGTTACTCGATAAATTAGCTGGTGTGCAAACCGAGAAAGAACGGCTTTCAATATTGAAGGGACGTCTTGAACATAATGTTGACCTCTTTAGGCTTAGAAGGACACTGGATATTGCACGCCGGGCAACTCCTCAATTAGTTTTCAACGGCTCTGGCTCCTTTAAAGCGGAGAGCAGCGAAAACAATGTTCAAAATATTATTGAAGATCTAAACAATGATATTGCCAAAAATAATAACCTCGATGAGCAGGAGAATGAAGTTCAAGAGGTGGCGGAAGACAAAACATTCACAGGCGCAATTAAAACCAACGAATTTAGAAACTTTTAGGGTAAATCGAAAATGAAACATTTTTTTATTATTATGACAATCTCCATTGGAATATTCACAATAGTTCCAGATTCTGCAACAGCTCAAACGCAGTTGGCGAGCAAATCAATTACAAATACAATGACGAACCGTGCCAATAAAATGTGTGAGAGCGTCCTCCCAATCTGGATTAAATCACCCTCTGGCATGCGGGACATGGCAGTGCGAAGAACAGTCGTTGAATGCTACCTCTCTCAGGCACGACTGCCCCTCATCGGAGCAAAGAGGATGGCACTGAATACAGCTGTAATTTTGGATGAAGTACCCTCCACATTACTCGAAAAAGCTGCCGGGTTAACGCTCGATATCTACACAGCTCTGGCCGGTGCAGATATTCGTATTCGCCAAAATATCAACGTGGAGAAAATCAATAATGATTAATTCAGGTAATCTCAAAGTTCCGTCTACACTAATCTCCATTAGCCGCGAGATTAATACACTTATTCTTATTTCAATTATAAGTGTTATCATTGTAATGTGGGCGGACTTTAATATTTCTGTTAATCAATTGGAAGAGCTAAAGGCATTTCTTAATAAATATGTCGGTATCGCCTGGCCATTTTTCATTATAACGGCACTTTTTATATTTTGGGCTATCGGTGCTTATATTGTGGAGGTGTTTCTCTCAACGCAAAAGCGAAACTGGTCAGTCATTATAAAAATGCTGGATTGGGCAGCTGAAGCCTGTCCCTACGTCGGTCTTTTAACCACATTCTTCACATTCTTAAACGCTCTCCTCGTTTATAGTAAGGCTGGTCCAGGGACACCCGAAACACAGGCAGCCTTTATAGGTCAATTTGCTATTGCCTTCGGCTCATCCATCAGTGGAGGCATCCTCGCCCTTTTTGCCTTCTCATTGCGAGCATTAATTATCAGCGGAGAAAAATAATATGACTGAAAAAGTTAGTGTTTTAGGTGGGCAAACCCCTCGCAAGATTAATCAAGAGAATAGTAATCGGGGAAGTCTTAGGCCCCCGACCTTAATGATCGATCTCCTCTTCGGCGCTTTAATGCTTTTTGCTTTTCAAATGGGTTACGTAGATAAGCCAATAACGCCTCACAATGTTGAATTGCCCTCGACGCCAGACAAACAAAAGAAGAAGACTAAGGCGATTTATACTCTTATTCCCATACAAGGAGAAAATGGCACCTGGAAATTTAAAGTAAGTGACGGAAGAATTCTGAATGCCATTGGTATCAAGAATGAACTTAGAGAGAAAAAGCAGACACCCGTCATGATTTTTTCGAAAACGACCAACCTTCAAAGTTATTTAGAAGCAGAACGGGTGTTAAGACGTCACGGAATGAAACCAGGACTCGCAGTCCAAAACAAAAAAGGTAAGTAACCATGAGAATGTTATTTTTAATAACTATATTAGGATTTCTATTCATTATGGCGAATAAATCGCCCGATCAAAGTATTGGGGAAGCCACCAACGTCATAATAAGTAAATCAGAGGCACTTTTCAGCAAATCAATTAAAAATCTCGAAGAGTCAGAACCTCGGAAACTACCCCCCAAGAGGGTAACCAATCTGCCTAATCCAGACAATTACAGGAAAAAGAACACAAATAAGCAAGCAGCGATTCCGGAACAAAAATCTGTCGTGAAGAATTTGGTAAGTAATCAAAAGAAAATATACAAAAATGAAAAGGTTTCTGAACAGGAGAGCCAAAAGACTGAAGGTGTAGCAAAAAACTTAAATTTAGACCTTAATCAGACGAATAATACAGACGATCAACGCATAAAACCAAAGAAAAAAACTGGAGAGAGATCGACCACAACAACAAAACTTAAGTCTGTCGCTGCTGCGCCGCCTCCCTCATTTCCTAAAACTGAGGTAATTTCAACGCGCCCGATTCCATCAAAACCCAACGCTGTAAAAAAACCAGATCCGGAGATTTTAAAAGATTTAAAACAAGCGGAAAGAAAATACTATAATGATGCCAGCCGCATACTAATGAGCATCAAATGACGGTTATTAGAACAGCAACAATATTAATGTTTCTAGCTGCAATTTTAATCTTTCTTTTAACAGCTAACGACAAGAAAATACGAGAACTTGTAAATATGGATATGTTAGCACCTATATCCTATCAACCTGCAAAAAATTCAGCAGCTTTCGAAGCGCAGCCTATCACTTTTCCTGATATCATACCGTTATCAGAATTCGGCGATTTCAATTTGAAAAAAATACAAGAAAAAAAAATAATTAAGAAAAAACCACCTAAAAAAGAGAAAAAAATTAAAAAAACAAGATTGGTTAAAAAGAAAAAAATCAAGGCTTCAAGAAAAATTATTGCACCAAAACCAGTTCCAGTTCCAGTAACATTAACGAAACCATTGGCTCCCGCTCAATCTCTTACCAAGCCAAAAGCTAAAAAAACCCCGACGAGACCCCAGTTTTTATTGGGCTATAATGAAATAGGGCTTGAGACCTACCTAAGAGTAGTGGAACGAATAGGAACATTACACCTCGTATTATTTAACGGCGAAAAACCTCGCTATGGTCCAGCAATTTCATTCGCCAAAAGAAAAATTTCATCGGATGAATTAGACCAGGACAATCTTGCCATAGAGAGGCCCTATTCAGTAACGGATCGCGACTTACCTAAACACCTCGGGCTATTTGCTTTACCCATGGGATCATTAGAGGGTCAATTAGTCTTATTTTTAAATAAGCCATTTGATGAACTCTTATGGGATACGCTAACAACTAAACTTTCTCGAAGAAATTATGGATTATCTGACATTACCTCGGTTAATGGCGAATATATTCGCGAGGCGCAGCACATAATAATATTCCTAGAAAAAGCGATAACCAAGGCTGGGAAAACTATTAAGATCGATACTTACTTAGATGTCCCGTGTGACAATTGCACTTAACCATCATCACCATATTATTTTGGAGCGTTAACAATGAAATATAATTTAATAGCAATACCACTTATTATCACTCTAATCTCCGCTGTGACGGGTTGCAAAACAGTTGGCAAACAAAACCCGTTTAATCTTCTGCAGCAAAGTGATGTGAAAATTAATTCGTCAATCAATTACACAACAAAACTCTCAAATTGTATAATGGTTCTTCCAGTCATGACCACAGGTAAACTTATCCCCTACCAAAAAGCATTAGAGGAGGCCTTAACAAGACACGTATCTCTAAAATTTAATCGCGTAATTACACCATCAGAGGTTACAAATATTGCAGACAAAAACATGTTAATTCTAAAATTCAAAAAGGATTTACAAACTCTCCGTGAACGTATGAATTGTCAGAGCGTCGTTAGAGGACGATTGGTCGGCCCAGGAGAGAGTAATCTTATGTTCTGGAGTGGGCATGAAGTTGGGATCGAAATAACGTTTCCAGCCTCACACTCCTTAAAACCACTTTGGCAGGGGCGGCATATTACAACCCGCTCATCCGGGGGATTACCAACATCACCTTTAGGAGCTGCAGTAGATATTACTAAAGCCCAAATGCTCGCTTTAGATGATGACGTGGAGGCATCCGTAATCAGCGATGGTGTTAGAAAAATAATGAATCATTTTCCTAAAATTTCTTGAAACAATTTCATTGAACCAAACCAGATTAATTTATTCGTTATAAGGTGAAGAATAGAGTAAAAGCATGGATGAACTTACACACACAGTCGTAGCAACTTCTCTTATCGCTGGAGCATACTATGCAGAGCAATTTTTAAAAAAAAGATTAATGATAGAGAGTATTATTGTCTCTATACTAGAGACTCTTGAGAAAGAGGGCTTTATTCTGACGAGAAAAGACAGAGATGGCGAGAAAGAAATAATTCTTATTAATGAAATAATTGCTAAGGTTTTACACCTATTATAGCACCAAAATAAATCACTTAATAATTTTGTATTTACCATATTATACGCCCTAGGAATTACATATGCAAAAAATACTTTATATCGATATGGATAATGTACTTGTAGACTTTCCGAGTGCTTTTCCCCACGTTCCAAGTGATGTTCTTAAAAAGTACGCTGATAAAGAGGACGATATCCCTGGAATTTTTTCCCTAATGCAACCGTTAGACGGGGCAATCGCCGGATATGAAAAGCTGTCCAAAAAATACGATACATATATTCTTTCTACGGCTCCTTGGGACAACCCAAGCGCATGGAGTGACAAGATTATTTGGGTTAAAAAATATTTAGGGGACTCTGCATACAAACGTTTGATCTTATCACATAACAAAAATTTAAACTCAGGAGATTACTTGATTGACGATAGAACCAAAAATGGCGCAGCTGAATTTAGGGGCGAACACATTCATTTTGGTCAAAAACCCTTTTTTGATTGGCAATCTGTGTTGTCATATCTTCTTTGAAGACTTTTTGAAGCGCTCTCGGTATGTTTGATAAACGGGTAGACGAACTAGCAGCCTGACGGGGCAAATACGGGGCAAGCGCTACGAAATAGATCGATTTAGATATATTCAAATATAATTAAATAGAAAAATAAATATTGTTTAAATGATTGTTTTATATAGTTAATTTAATGTTTTCTAAGCTCACCAACGCTTTCAGCGTTTAACCAGGAAAAGGTCTAATTCGGTTTTGAAGACTAGCCAGCCCACCGGGACTGCTTCCCCTCCACTTTCAGGTTTAAGCCATTTATAAGTAAATAAGCAACACTTTATACGGTCAAAATTACTGGATTGTATAAAAATATCCAACACGTTTAGAAACTAGATCTGAATTAATGCCCTGACCAATGTGCCTATATCATTTTTTCCAGGATATTTTTACGGCATCGCCACCAGATTGTCGCAGATCTCTCTAACTATTGGTGGGCCTATGCCACGTTGCAACCGAGTTGTTGATGATAACGGGCATGAGCGTCTTCGCAACAATAATAGGTTTTGCTGACTTCGCACTAGTACTAGTTCTTATTAGTTTTCTTAATGGTTCTCATCCTTCTCATAAGAGAATTATCTTCTTAGATGCCGGAACAAATATTTTATTAATCACTGTACTAAAAGCATAACCACTAAAAAAATACTCAGTTTTCTTGGGGAGAGTGCTGTAATAAATACCAATCTAGAATTTCAGACCCTGTCATAAATACAACCGCGGGATTATCAGACAATTCTTTAAATATCTGCCTAAAATACTTAATTCGATGAGGAACACCATGAATATATGGATGCACTGCGATACACATGATACGAACGTTCTTTTCCCCCTCCCTGAGTAATGTCTCAAAATAATCCATAGTTCGGTCATAAAGTATGGAAGACACGTGATTTTGCGACAACATAATTGGAATATCATTGAGTTCAGTAGTATAAGGTATGGAGTATAGTTTACCTTTTTGCGTCTTTACCTCGCATGGTTGATCATCTAAAATCCAGTCAGCTGTATATTCAAAACCAGCCTCAACAAGTAATTCCGGGGTATTCTCTGTTTGTGTAAGGCCAGGTCCCATCCATCCGCGAGGCTTATAGCCGCAAAAGTCTCTCATAGTTTCCATTGTTTTAAATATTGCCTCGGCTTCATCTTCTATTTCATACATCGGCTTCTGAATATAGCTATGGCCCATAAACTCCCAACCTGCTTCTAAAGCCGCTTCAGCAACACGCGGATAGGCTTTTGGAACTGTTCCATTCATCGAAACTGTAGGTGTCACATTAAATTCAGCCAACGCTTCCATTAATCTCCAAACGCCTATTCTCATTCCGTATTCAGACCAACACCAATTCGGAATATCCGGGACATGTCCGCCCTCTCCCGGAGGTGTTAAAACACGGCGAGGGAGCGGCAATTCTGGCGGCCATTCCTCTAAATTAACAACGGGCCATACTATAACTTTGCCATCTCCAGGCAGTATTAAAGGTTTGCGGTCAACAATTGCGCTATAGTTAATTCGATCTTTAATATTCATTTATTATACCCTTCCTAGTTACCTTAAATACATTCCCACAAAATGGCATGATGTAACTAAATTTATTTTGACTTAGAATATTAAAATCAAATATAAGAAGCCGTATAGTTTACAAACTACTTTTAAAACCGGATTTAGGTCAAGCTAACTAAAAATACCAAGACCAATCAAAAGTGCAGACCTAACAAATTTACTTACTAGAAATGCAAAAATAACCGCGCAAGAGAGTGCTTTGGCGAACAATCAATTAAACTCTTAGATACTAATAATTTGAGAATAACTAGTATGCTCTAATTATTTTTAAGGAACTATCGCGGAATGAATAAAAATAAAAAAGAAACTCCCACACTATTTGACGCATTCAAAGTTTGGCTGAAAATTAGCTTACTCAGTTTCGGAGGTCCCGCGGGCCAAATCTCAATTATGCATAAGTTTTTAGTTGAACAAAAACAGTGGATTAGTGACAAACGGTTTTTGCACGCTTTAAATTATTGCATGTTACTTCCAGGCCCAGAGGCACAGCAACTAGCAACATATATTGGCTGGCTTTTGCACAGGACACTTGGTGGTCTGATGGCAGGATTATTATTTATTTTCCCCGGCGTTATTATAATTCTAATACTGAGTATTCTATATGCTGAATTTCAAGAATTAAAACTAATAAATGCTTTATTCTTCGGTTTGAAAGCCGCTGTATTAGCTGTCGTAATAGAAGCTATTATAAAAATAGGTAAACGTGCATTAAAAAGTAAAGCTATGCATGCCATCGCTTTTGGTACCTTTATAGGAATATTTTTTCTATCTATTCCGTTCCCAATTCTTATCATAATAGCCGCAATTATTGGCGTAATTGGAGAAATAATAAAACGTAAATCTGATTTTAACGTTAATAATATTTCTGTACAAATAGTGCCTGATAAAAATACAGCAATAATCGATAAAAAGCTGGATAATAATGTGTTTGCTCACACAGAACCATCTTTTAGACAATCTGTTAAGGTTGCCATAATATGGTTGATAATTTGGTTAGGGCCTATTTTTGTGATGATTTTAGCACTGGGCACAACAAACGTATTTGTGCAAGAAGGATTATTCTTTAGTAAAATAGCTGTTGTAACCTTTGGCGGAGCATACGCTGTTTTAGCATATGTTGCTCAGCAAGCCGTATACAACTATCAATGGCTTAGTCCAGGCGAAATGCTAAATGGATTGGGGATGGCGGAAACAACACCTGGACCACTAATAATGATTGTTCAATTCGTTGGGTTCATGGGGGCATATCGAAATCCTGGTCAACTGGACCCAATCACAGCAGGCATACTGGGATCAATGATAACCACTTGGGTCACCTTTGCTCCGTGTTTTCTGTGGATTTTTTTGGGAGGCCCTTACATTGAAAAGTTACGCAATAACCAGTTATTAGCATCGGCGCTCTCAGCTATCACTGCTGCTGTTGTGGGTGTAATATTAAACTTGGCCGTTTGGTTTTCACTTCATGTAATCTTTAAGACGGTTAACGAGGTATTCATTGGATTTATTCACGTCTGGGTACCCGTTTGGGATACCATTGAATATGCATCTTTAGCAATTGCAGTCGGAGCGCTAATTTCAAGCCTTTTGCTAAAAATAGGAATGATCCCAACGTTGTTAATTAGTGCTGTTATTGGGGTTTTATACCACTATAGCTTTGTTTAATGTTAGAAATCCGTTTTTTAAAATTTAGAGCCATCAGAATTAAAAGTATGGATAACTTAATTTCTGCCTGTAACAATCGATATTACATTCTCGAAATTACTTAAGTTTTCGCCCCGCCAACAAATTATTTGATCAGGACGAATTAAGACTAAGCTTGCGCCATAGGTTGCTCTTATTTCTTCATTATGCAGTTCCACTATTTTTAAAGGTAGATTCAGCTTGATAGCCAAGGAACGAGCTGACCCTAGGTCAAGGTGATCCCGAAAGCCTATCAAAGTAAAGTCAACAGCAAATTTATCATAAATAGATAGATTTTGATCTATCCAAAAGTGAGGCGCTCTACCGCCAGGAACTCCCGAAGGCTGGTACTCATTTGCTTTATCAGGCGGTGGCGCTTGATTTACACCAGCTAAAACGGGCGAACCATCATACCTATAACCAAAAGTAATTCCGGGAATATTAAACTCAGCTCTCGCATGAGATGAGAGGTAATCCCCTGCTTTTTTTCGGGCTTCTTCTCCCATTACAGTTTCATCTTCAAGGTCATCTGCAGCCTTGTATTTGCCTATAGAGTCGGCAAACTCTCGCGCAAATGAAGTGTTTCTAAGAGCACTTTGATGTCGTTCTGTATAATAGCTGTCCAGAAGCTTGTTCTGTCCCCAACCATTCAAAACTGCCGCCATTTTCCATCCCAGGTTAACTGCGTCCTCAATACCGGTATTATAACCCAAACCACCTGTAGGGGTAAAAAGATGGGCCGCGTCTCCAGCAATAAAAATACGACCTTTATGAAATGAGTTAGCGACAAGTGTTAAACCTGCAGTCCATGACAAACGGGAAATAATATTTATATTAATCTTATCACCGAAGGCCTCAAAAAACATTGAACGTGCTTTGGTTTCATCTATCTCAACGTCTTCCTCTTCTGGCTTTAATTGGGTATGAAAAACAAACTCCGATTTTCCATCAATCGCAGCCATGAAGCTTCGGCGATCTCCATTAAACGCCCAGTACATCCATGCTTTTTTTGCATTTAATCTCTGATATAAATCGTCACTTTGGAAATAAATAGCGTGCATGCGCCCACCCAAAAAATCTCGGGCTTCACCGGACTCGCCAACAAGTTCAATATTTAAATGCTTTCTCACCAAACTACGCGGACCGTCACACCCAACTAAATATTTAGATTGAAACTTTTGTTCTTGGCCATCAGCAACGACTATGGCCTGGCACAGATTTCCGTCATCCGAAATTTGATTCACTCGCTTACCAAATTTTAATTCAACGGATGACAAATTTAATGCTTGTTCGTACAGCACCTCTTCCACAAACATTTGCGATATTCTATGAGGAAGTTCAGCTGCGCTCCAGGATCCTGTCATTTTTTTTATAGCTTTTTCAGCATCTTGAGAAGACGGCAGAGCGAACCTTGCTAACTCATGCTTCGTGTATCGTGTAAAATAAGTTATGTCCGTTGGGTAATCAGGCGGCAGCCCCCTATTTCTAATTTCGAAAGCAAAACCAAGCCTCCTAAAATGCTCCATTGTCCGCGCTTGGGTCGCATTTGCTTGCGGTAGTGGCGAGGTACCCTCTCTTTCATTAAAAACAATAACCGAGATACCACGTTGACCCAACTCGATAGCCAACATTAAGCCACACGGCCCACCCCCAACAATTATAACATCCGCATCGACAACATTCATATCTTTTTTCCAAAATATAAATTTTATTTAAATTACAGTATTTACCTAGGCAATATTACGTGACAACGTTCATTGATCAATACTAAAAATTTGTTAAACTAGGATCGTAATAACAAGGAGAGAGTTGTGAAGAATAGTTTAGTCGCAGGCATTTCAACGACCACAAAAATTTTAATAGATAGAGAACGTACGATCGCTTTTATGGGTGATGAAGGCCGTGTTTATGGAACTCCTGCAATGATACTAGATATTGAAAATATGGCAAGAAATTGGCTACTAGAACATCTAGATGATAATGAGGATACCGTAGGAACCCATGTTTCCATTGATCATATGGCTGCAACTGTAGAGAAAGACAGTATCGAAATAACACTTACTGTTGAAGAAATTAACGGGCGAGCGATCAAACTAATCGCACTAGTGAAGGATTCGTTGGAAGATGTTGGGAAAGGCGTCCACAATCGGTTCGTTGTAGATAAAGAAAAAACATTCGAACGCCTTGAGGCAAAAAGGCATAAAATCGAAGCATTAAAATAGGGGCACATTTAATCAATGGCATTGACAGATAAAAATTCAAACAAAAAATCTGTTGCTACATTCTGCTACCAATGTGTTGCAGGTCCAGACCTTATGAAAGTAGAAGTAGAGGATGGCATAGCAACGCGCCTTGAATCGAATTACGATATACAAGATGAACACCCAGGGGGCGGACGGGTCTGCGTAAAGGCATTTGGGCTAATACAAAAAACCTATAATCCACATAGAATTAAATCTCCAATGAAGAGAACAAACCCAAAAAAAGGGCGGCATGAAGATCCCGGATTTGTTCCTATCACATGGGAAGAAGCTCTAAATACAGTTGCGGATAAAATGAAGGGTATACTTCAAGACAACCCCTTAGATAAGTCAGGGTGGGATCCCCGGGTACCGAGCTCGAATTCGCCCTATAGTGAGTCGTATTACAATTCACTGGCCGTCGTTTTACAACGTCGTGACTGGGAAAACCCTGGCGTTACCCAACTTAATCGCCTTGCAGCACATCCCCCTTTCGCCAGCTGGCGTAATAGCGAAGAGGCCCGCACCGATCGCCCTTCCCAACAGTTGCGCAGCTGAATGGCGAATGGCGCCTGATGCGGTATTTTCTCCTTACGCATCTGTGCGGTATTTCACACCGCATATGGTGCACTCTCAGTACAATCTGCTCTGATGCCGCATAGTTAAGCCAGCCCCGACACCCGCCAACACCCGCTGACGCGAACCCCTTGCGGCCGCATCGAATATAACTTCGTATAATGTATGCTATACGAAGTTATTAGCGATGAGCTCGGACTTCCATTGTTCATTCCACGGACAAAAACAGAGAAAGGAAACGACAGAGGCCAAAAAGCTCGCTTTCAGCACCTGTCGTTTCCTTTCTTTTCAGAGGGTATTTTAAATAAAAACATTAAGTTATGACGAAGAAGAACGGAAACGCCTTAAACCGGAAAATTTTCATAAATAGCGAAAACCCGCGAGGTCGCCGCCCCGTAACCTGTCGGATCACCGGAAAGGACCCGTAAAGTGATAATGATTATCATCTACATATCACAACGTGCGTGGAGGCCATCAAACCACGTCAAATAATCAATTATGACGCAGGTATCGTATTAATTGATCTGCATCAACTTAACGTAAAAGCAACTTCAGACAATACAAATCAGCGACACTGAATACGGGGCAACCTCATGTCCGAGCTCGCGAGCTCGTCGACAGCGACACACTTGCATCGGATGCAGCCCGGTTAACGTGCCGGCACGGCCTGGGTAACCAGGTATTTTGTCCACATAACCGTGCGCAAAATGTTGTGGATAAGCAGGACACAGCAGCAATCCACAGCAGGCATACAACCGCACACCGAGGTTACTCCGTTCTACAGGTTACGACGACATGTCAATACTTGCCCTTGACAGGCATTGATGGAATCGTAGTCTCACGCTGATAGTCTGATCGACAATACAAGTGGGACCGTGGTCCCAGACCGATAATCAGACCGACAACACGAGTGGGATCGTGGTCCCAGACTAATAATCAGACCGACGATACGAGTGGGACCGTGGTCCCAGACTAATAATCAG